>ERZ1023440.12-NODE-12-length-120343-cov-327.687808_pt1 | contig 120343 bp, 129 predicted proteins | sample MGYA00380520_ERZ1023440 | MGnify/ENA primary metagenome ERZ1023440 (study PRJEB33173, sample SAMEA4830335) | metagenome | study: EMG produced TPA metagenomics assembly of the PRJEB25223 data set...
TGCCATAAAAAGCACCCCAAAGGTTAGTGTGTCTAACTTTTGGGGTGCGGTTCATGAACGCCCCTTTTTACATCCCAGAATCCACTAACATCCTTAGAACCCACCCACAGGAGCGAAATCCACACCTGTTTCTAGTTTTGCTCCATCCATTAAGATGAGTGCTTGCGACAGCCACACGTCGCCCGATATCGCCATCATGGTCGGTGCCAGCTCAGCAGACCTATCAAATGCCACATCAGGCACGACCCCCACCCCATCAATCCGCTGACCATCAGCGGTCAGATAGTGGGCGGTGGTCATCTTAACCGCTTGTCCATCGCCTATGGGAATAACCGACTGTACCGAACCTTTGCCATAGCTCGTCTCACCGACTATCAAGGCTCGTTTTTGCGACTGCAAGCTACTGGCTAACACTTCGGCAGCCGATGCCGAGTAGCGGTTTTGTAGTATCATCACTGGCAAATCAATGAGCAGTGGCGAGCCTTCAGTTCTTAGCTCTCGCTCTACCCCCTGTCGCCCTGCCACTTGCACCAATGTCTGGTTACGCATAAACAGCGATGCCACCGCCCCTGCCGACTCTAAGACCCCACCGGGGTTGTTTCGTACGTCCAATATCACCCCTGTGATTGGCACGCCCGCCTGCCCCAAACTCTCCAAAATCTGCTGACGGGTGTTGTTTTGAAACACGGGCAGTTTAATGATAACCACACCCCCAACGATGGCAGTCTCTACATTGCTTTTTAACACTTCATTACGCTGAGCGGTAAGTCGTCTTTTGCTACGCCCCGCATGAGACACCACAATATCCACCTGTGTGCCAGCAATGCCATTTAATAACTGTTTGACATCATTTTCACTGTGACTCTCATCCAGTTTGGTCTCACCCACTTGGTGTAGATAGTCTCCCACTTTTACGCCAGCACGTTTGGCAGATGAGTCTTCATGAACACTGGTAATGACCCAATGACTCTCATCATCCTGCCATACCGCTGACAGCCCGATGTTCGCCACGTTGCCTGCGGTGAATGATTGTAGATTGGCAAAGGCGTCTTTATCCAAGAACTCCGCATGGCTGTCTAGCCCTGTCAGCATGCCACTCATGGCATTTTCAAAGAGCTTCTCATCGCTGACTTCTTCGACATAGTCACGACGCACCAAATCCACCACCGACACAAAGGTTTTTAGGGTGTTTGGCGACACCGCCCCCAGTGGCACACGCCCCTGATGTAGCCCTTCTATGCCATGTAGTGTATTGGGCTTACTCTCTAAGGCATCAAGTGTTGGGCTTGTCGGGTCTTGGGCATCCGTCTGCTCGCCTGTCTCTGCTTCAACATCCAGACCGCTGTCAGCTTGCACATCATCGCCAAAGCCGAGTAGATTTGCCACTTTATTGATGGGCGTGCTGATGGCTTTGGGTAGCTCGGCATGGCTTGTCATCGGCATACTTACCGCCAACGCCACCATGCTCGCCAGTAGTGTTTTTGTCAGTTTCATACATCCACCAATAGGCTCTCACCCGTCATCTCGGCAGGTTTTTGCATACCCATCAGGTGCAAAATAGTCGGAGCGACATCACACAGTCGTCCGCCTGTCCGCACGCTCACCTGTTTGTCGCCCACATAGATAAACGGCACAAATTCGGTCGTGTGCTGAGTATGCACCTGTCCGCTTTCGTAGTCTTGCATTTGCTCGCAGTTGCCGTGGTCGGCGGTGATGAGCAGATGACCGTTCATCTCACGCACCGCACCGACTATCTCGCCAATACAGGTATCCACCGCTTCTACCGCCTTGACCGCCGCATCAAACACGCCCGTATGCCCCACCATGTCGCCATTGGCGTAGTTGATGATGACCACGTCAAACTCGCCTGATAATATCGCTTCTTTTAGCTTGTCAGTTACTTCAAAAGCACTCATCTCGGGCTTTTCATCATAGGTTTTGACATCAGGGCTATTTACCAAAATGCGTTTTTCGCCGTCATACAGCTCTTCACGCCCGCCACTAAAAAAGAAAGTAACGTGAGCGTATTTTTCGGTTTCGGCAATGCGAAGCTGGGTTTTACCGTGATTTTGTAGGTATTCGCCCAATGTATTGGCAAGGCCTGTTGGATAATACGCCACCGTTGTTTTAGGGTTAGCTTCTAACTCATCAGAATATTTGGTCATCATGACAAAAGCAGACAGCTCGGGCGTTGCCTTACGCTTAAAGCCGTCAAAATCAGCATTCACAAAGGCCCCACTAATCTCTCTGGCACGGTCAGCCCGAAAATTGACAAAAATCACGCCGTCATTGTCCGCTATCACGCCATTATCATCAATCATGGTCGCCTGTACAAACTCATCGGTCTCGTCCGCCCCATAGGCAAGCTCTATGGCATGGCTGGCACTGTCCGCTTCACGCACCGCCTTGGCTTGGGTCATCAGGTCGTACGCCTGCTCCACCCTATCCCACCGCTTATCCCTATCCATGGCAAAAAAGCGTCCGATACAGCTTGCGATTTTGGCTTCGACATCAAACTCTTGGCTAAGATTTGCCAAATACTGCTCCAAATCCGCCACATAGCCGTCTGCCGATTTTGGTGGGGTGTCTCGCCCGTCCAAAAACGCATGAACGAACACTTGGCTTGCCCCCTGCTCTACGGCAAGTTTGGCGGTCGCCTTAATGTGGTCAATATGAGCATGAACCCCACCGTCCGACAGCAAGCCCAAAATATGCACCGCCCCTTCGTTGTCTATCGTGTCCTTGACCGCCTTAACCAGCACGTCATTATTAAAAAATTCACCCGAGCTAATGTCATTCATGATGCGGGTAGAATCTTGGTACAAAATCCGCCCCGCCCCAAGGTTCATATGCCCCACTTCTGAATTGCCAAATTGACCGTCAGGCAAACCCACGTCCTGTCCTGAGCCTGAGATAAGCCCATGTGGGCAAGTCGCCATGAGCGTGTCCAGATTGGGTTTTTTGGCGGTATAAACGGCGTTGTCTCGTGAGTCTTCTCGGTGTCCGACACCGTCCAAAATCATCAAAACGTGGGGGATTTTTTTCATGATAAAGCCTTTTTTAACAAATCAAAAATGATAACTCATTTCCCATTTTATCACAAAATACCCCCATTCGGCACGGCAAAAACCTCCCAAATCTTGAAATTTTTACAAAATTATCGTACAATAGAGCCACTGAAACATTCGCCAGTTGAGAATACACCTGAGCCGATAATCACACTTACAGGGTAATGACTGTTTGCTGTGGTGTGTATGCCCGCATCATCTGATGTATCGGGAAACCTAAAACAGCAAAGATTTACCCGCCTTGAACTACTTGGTTCATGGGCAACACTTGACAGCGGTGTTTCGGTTTTTTATTTTTATACTTTTAAAATATTGATTTTAAACAAAAATATTTTTAATATTAAAATTTTTATCATTTTTTAAAAAATTTCTTGACAAGTTGTCAAAAATCTATATAATACGCAATCACTTGATACGACAAGTTATTCCCCAATAGCTCAGTCGGTAGAGCATCGGACTGTTAATCCGTGTGTCCCTGGTTCGAGCCCAGGTTGGGGAGCCATATTTAAAAACCCTTTTCTGTTTTGGAAAAGGGTTTTTGCTTTTTCGCTTTTGGTTATGTCATTATTTGCTTGATATCATGGGCATGATGATAAAAACCACACCATCATGCCCACACCCCATCCCATCACCAATCATTTGCGATTGCTTGGCACTGCCATCGCCCTTGACGGATATCTTGATACTTAGCCATGTCTGTCTTTGCCGTCTTGCTGGGTTGGTTTGATACCCAATGATACCGATAGATTTTATCATCTTTGGCATAAAATTCAGATGAATGCTCAGGCTTAACCGTATAATAATCACCATCTACATGATAATCAAACACATCCAAATCCCACCCATGCGACTCATCATCACTCATTAGGATGTCTATTTGGTTAAACCCATTTAACAGGATAAAATTAGGGTCGTTTAATTTTTCCACAATGGGATTGCCGTTATCATCAAAATACTCATCAATAAAATCAAGCTCGCTCTCATCACGACTAAGATACGCTCGCCCTACTGTCTCATCCACCCCATCTTGTATGAAATAAATCCGCCCATTATCAGCCATCAACTTATAACTAAAACTTTGGCTAAATCGCTCTCGTTTGGTGCTATACATGACAATGATGTCATTATGACCGCTCGGAACAGCATTTTGCCATGCATACCTCTCTTGGTACTTCCCACCATCTTTACCCACTTCATTCATGTCAGCATAAAACTTCAAGGTATTGACATCATTACCATGACACAAATAAGCATGACCACCAGAGACGTAATTTGGCTCATCATCATTAATTTGCAATAAAAAACCATCTTCATCACTTCGCCCCTTGATATGAAGACGTGTGCCGTCTTGATAACGATTATGCCTACTCATCACGGCAAATACAGAAGGCTTGTCCATCTCAATAGACATCACATCACCCACGAGCCGATAACCGCCAAACGCTACCATGCCCATCGCACTTATCATCACACGCTGATTGGGCAAAAGACACATCATGCTCTGATTGGCTTGTTTGTCGTGTTTTAAACAGCCAATCAGCTCATCAGCATTTGGGTAACTGTTTGCATGAACACAAACACTCATAAACATCATCAAGCAAAGCAACCATCTCATCGAAGCACCCCTACAACCCCAACATCTTAGTTATCACGCTATAATGGTCTTCAAACATCATACGCCCGTCAAGCTCGCCAAGCGGTAGCCAAAACGCCCGACTGGCATCATCGCCCCCTGCCACATCGGGGAGCTTATCGCCTGTCAGTTCAAAATAAAACACCGTTGTTACCGTCCGTCCACGAGCCGAACGGTTCGGAGCGTCAAAGGCATGGCTTGCTTTTAGAGTGCTTGGGCTGATGATAAGCCCAGTCTCTTCTTGTAATTCACGTAACGCACAGTCAAGCAGGCTTTCATCTTTATCCAAAAATCCGCCCGCCAACGCATACAGCCCACGCCCATACTCGCCCCCACGCTCAATGAGTAGCACATGACCTGCCTGCACCGCCAAAGCGTCCGCCGTAACAAACACAGGTGGATAAGGAGCTGATTGCCATGATTTTTGATAATCCAGAATATGGTGGCATTCACGTTGTAGGTGAGTAAAATCATCTGTTTGGCGAAACTTTTGTAAAAAATCCACGCTTGGGGCAGGCATGACATCTTGCCAGTGGTCGCCATTTTTTAGGCGTTCATTCAAAAAATACGCCCATCTTAATGGTGTGGCAGACAAATTTTCAAAACTGGGCAACTCAACAAAACCCCAATCAGGAAATAACGACAAATAATACGAACTGTCATCCTTGGTATGCCCGATGATACCAATCTTGGCAGGTTCGTTTTGGGTGATAAACGAGACCGCTTGTTGGACGTTTTGGAGCCATTTGTGGTCATTATAGAGCGTGTCATCAATGGGCATACAAATGATACGCTCGCTGTCGGCTGTGTCATTATCAAAGGCTTTTAAAATCATGCTTTCACGTTCATCAAAGCTAAACGGATTTTTGATGGTGCGTGGGCTATTTGCCGAACCGATGAGCATGATGACGGTTTTGGCACGGTTTAGGGCTTCACGCACGACAAATTCATGCCCATGATGAAACGGCTGAAACCGCCCGATAAATACCAAATAATCAAATTGAGCCATGTTAAATCTCATTATTTAAAAAATTAGACTTGATAAAAGCGATTATGTTACCATAAAAGCATAGATTTATCTTTATTATTGAGTTTTTACCATGAGCGATTTACAAAACGAACCTTTAAGCAGTAACATCATCATCACGCCCAACGCCCAAGACTATCTGGCAGAACTGCTTGCCAAACAAGAAGTGGACGGCATTGGCGTGCGTATTTTTGTGGAACACGCAGGCACGCCTCGAGCCGAATGCTGTATGAGCTACTGCCAGCCTGATGAGATTGATGAAGACGATTTGCAAATTCCTTATGACAAATTTGTCGCCCACATTGACGCCCCGAGCATTCCTTATCTGCATGATGCGGTGATTGATTATAACAAAGACCGTTTTGGCGGTCAGCTCACATTTAGAGCCCCTAACTCAAAAGTCCCCCAAGTGGGCGAAAATGCCAGCATTGAAGAGCGGATTACTTATGTGCTACAAGCTGAGATTAACCCACAACTTGCCAGTCATGGCGGTCATGTGGAGCTTGTGGAGATGATTGAAGATGATACAGGCAAAATCGCTGTACTCAAATTCGGTGGTGGTTGTCAAGGGTGCAGTGCGGTGGATATTACCTTGCGTCAAGGCGTAGAAGTTCAACTCAAACAACAAATCCCAGAACTCACTCAGGTCATTGATGAGACTGACCATACCAAAACAGAAAATGCCTATTATAAATGATTGATGAGATGACACAAAAAAGGGCGTGGATTTGCCCTTTTTAATGCCCTCTTTATAAACAACAACTCATCAAGGTCATTTATTCTGATTATTAATGGTCGCTTGGCACTTTGTCCATGTCAATATCAGGATTTTGGGTCAGATGAATGATGGATAATATCAATCCCCCCCAAACGATGGATAAAGCTACTACCATGACGACCAATGCGATACTGTTCATGCGTTTTCCCCTTCTATGGATTTATGTTGATGATGTGTGGCGTGAGCGGGTGCTTTGGTCAGCAAAAACGAACCTAATGCAAACACCGCCACCACACCCCAACCAAAGATGAGCTGAGTTGCCAAATCATAGCTGTCATAACCCTTGGTAATCAGTGAGAACACACTTAACCCCAACGCCACGATGAGTGAAATGGGCGTGATAATGGTCAGCATAAACACCCAACCTTTACCCACTTTCACACTAGATATGGCATTGATATGACTGATGAGTTTATCCATCACAGGACGATTAAACCACGTTACCCAAATGATAGACAAAATCGCCCCTGTAACCACGCCAATATTATTGGCAAAATGGTCAATCACATCCACAAATGTAATCGCTGTTTTGGTAGAAAATAAAGCCAGAGAAATCAGGGCTGACACACCGCCGACCGTGCTAACTGCTTTTTTGTGCGACCAGCCAAATTTATCCTTAACCGCTGAGATTGGTACTTGTAGAATGCTTGCCATGGAGGTAACCCCTGCCACAAACAGCGAACCAAAGAACAAGATGCCAATGAGTGTGCCAGCATCGCCCATCGTGGAGATGATTTTTGGAAAAGCGATGAATGCCAAACCGATACCGCCCGACACCACTTCTGATACAGGCACGCCTGATTGCACCGCCATAAAGCCCAGTACCGAGAAAATCCCGATACCTGCCATGACTTCAAACGATGAGTTAGCAAAACCCACCACCAATCCTGAGCCTGTCAGGTTGGCATTTTTCTTTAAATAAGATGAGTACGTTACCATAATCCCAAAGCCGATAGACATTGAGAAAAAGACGTGCCCGTAAGCGGCAAGCCAGACCTTAGGGTCAGCCATTTTTTCCCAATTGGGGGTAAAAAAGGCATTTAACCCTTCGGAGGCACCGTTTAGTCGCACTGCTTGCACCACCATTATGGTAAACATGACCACCAATAGCGGAATACAGATTTTGTTGACAAGCTCCACGCCTTTTCGGATACCGCCATACATGATGAACAGCACCAATGCCCATACGATGGCCACCCCGATAAACAGACTAGGCACAATGCCAAAATCTAGTCCCGAGCCATTTTGCAGATAATGCTCAAAGAAAAACGTCTGCGGGTCATCGCCCCACTGTTGCCCAAAGGCATATAGGGTGTATTGCCCTGCCCATGACAACACGGACGCATAATAAATCCCGATGACCGTACACACCAGCACCTGCCACCAGCCCACGATTTCTTTTGATTTAATCATTCGCCGATAAGCCGTGGGTGGGGCTCCGTGGTATTTTTGCCCTGCGACATAATCCAAAAATAGCAAGGGAAACCCTGCGGTTGCCAAGGCAATCAAGTAAGGGATGAAAAACGCCCCACCGCCATTTTCATAAGACACATAAGGGAAACGCCAAATGTTGCCCAAGCCTACTGCCGACCCAATCGCCGCCAAAATAAAGCCTGAGCGTGCCGACCAACTTTCTCGTTGTGTGGACATAATTGCTCCTTTTTTAATGTTTTGGCAACTCCTTTTAATGGGGAATTTACCCATTGTCATCTGTCATGCCAAATCTGTTAAATTTTGTAAAAATATTTTGTCCTGCATAGTTTGATTGAATCAATTAAAAAAGTCAAATAAATAAAAAAATAAAAACCCATAACGAAATATTATGGGTTGATGATAACATTTGTAAACTTAAATCAGCGAATCAGTCCACGCTTGCTGTTTTGTAGCGACTCGATAAACAACGCCACTTTTGGCTCATCCGCCACCCAAGTGGACAGCTCAGCAATCACGTCCGCCTTGATTTTACCAGAACGAAACATCACGTCATAGGCTCTATCTAGCGTCTCAATGGTTTCTTTGCTCCACCCTTTTCGTCTCATGCCTTCTTTGTTTAGCCCATGCACTGTGGATGGGTTGCCCGATACGGTGGTAAAGGCACACACGTCCTTTAAAATCAGGCTCGCCCCGCCAATCATCGCATAGTCATCAATCCGACAGAACTGATGTACACCCGTCTGCCCACCGACAATCACATAATTACCAATATGAGCATGACCTGCCACGCCCACATTATTGGCAAGCACGTTGTGGTCGCCCACCATGCAATCATGAGCGATGTGAGTGTTTACCATAAATAGGTTGTGGTTGCCGATTTTGGTCAAATTACCGCCGTCTGCCGTGCCACGATGAAAGGTACAAGACTCCCGAATGGTATTGTCATCGCCCACTTCTAGGTAAGTGGTTTCGCCTTTAAATTTTAAATCCTGCGGAATCTCACCGATGCTGGCAAATTGAAAAATGGTGTTACGCTTGCCAATGGTTGTATTATCGCCCACGATGACGTGCGATTTTAAAATGGTGTCTTCGCCAATCACGGTATTTTTACCCACGATACAATACGCCCCAATCACAGCGGTTGGGTGTATGACAGCACTGGGGTCAATGATGGCGGTTGGGTGTATGTTCATGACGCTATCCACATTAGTCCAGCTTTTGACGGGCAATCATAATCTCGGCACTACACGCTAATTTGCCATCCACATGAGCGGTGCATTCAAATTTATAAATCTCACGTTTGGCGGTAACGAGCTTAGAGCGAATCACGAGCGTATCGCCTGTGCTGACGAGCTTTTTAAAACGCACTTTATCCACGCCTGCAAACAGATACAGATAGCCGTCTTCGGACGATTGCCCTGCACTGACAAACCCCAAAATGCCCGACAACTGTGCCATGGCTTCCACCATCAGCACCCCTGGCATGACAGGATTATCAGGAAAATGACCGTTGAACAGCTCTTCGTTAATCGTGATGTTTTTGTAGCCCGTAATCCAATTATCCGCCGACACTGCCGTAACACGGTCGATGAGCATAAAAGGATAACGGTGGGGCAGATACCGTTTGATGACGGAATAGCCAAATGGTAAGGTCAAGTTTTGAGCCGTTAAGCGTTCGTGGTCGCCATCGGTCATCAGTTCTAGGTCTAGGGTAGAATTTGTCATGGATATATCCATTTAAATAAAAATTTACTTTTGTCCGCTTTGGCGAAACTTGACCGCCGCACGTCGCCAGTCATTGCTCGGCATGGCGGTAGTGCCTGATGAGTACGAGCCTGCTTCTTTGATAGAGCCTGTGACCATCGTCATGCCAGTTAGCGTGACATTGTCGGTAATGTGCAAATGCCCTGCTATCCCCACCGCACCACCAATGATACAGTTCGCCCCAATGTGCGTACTGCCGGCAATGCCTGTCATGGCAGCAATCGCCGTGCCACGCCCGATATGGACGTTATGAGCAATCTGCACCAAATTATCAATAATCACATCATCGCCAATCACGGTATCACCCACCGCACCCCTATCAATACAAGTGTTGGCACCGATACGCACACGATGACCGATAACGACACGCCCAAGCTGATGAATTTTTTGCCAAGCCAGCCCGTCCGCCCCCACTTTTGGGGCAAAACCAAAACCGTCTGCACCGATACTGGCATGAGCATGAATCTCTACATCATCGCCAATCACACAGTGGTGAGCAACACTAACGTGCGAGCCAATCTCACAGTCATCGCCGATTTGTACAAAATCGCCAATGACGGCATACGCCCCAATTTTGGCATTTTTGCCGATGATGGCACTGGGCGAGATGATGGCGGTGGAGTGAATGCCGTTATCGCTTTGATAGTCAAATAACCCACTCACGGATGCATACGCCAAATAGGCATCTTTGACAAGAATCACGGTGGTATCAGGCAGGGCGGGTAATTTGTCAGCAAATCGCTCTGATACGAGCACCACGCCTGCACGAGTTCCCACCAAATCAGACAAATAGCCTGCCTTTGCCAAAAACGCCAAGCTGTCCTTATCGGCACCTGCCAAATCCGCCACACGACTAACCGACACATGGCGATGTGCCAAGGCGTCTTTATTTAATACCGTTTGGCAACGCTCAATGGCACGGATAAGTTTGTCCAAATCAATCATGATTAGAATACGCTACCGATTTGGAATTGGACGTTTTCTACTTGGTCGCCTTCTTTTTCATTTAACGGTTTGGCATAACTGATGGAAATCGGTCCAATCGGGGTGTACCATGTCACGCCCGCTCCCACACTATAACGCAACTCTTTATCCTGCTCGATGTAGGTTAGGTTGTCATTGGCAACCCCAAGCTGGGTTAAGTTGATTTTTTCGCTGTCAAGATTGGTGGTGTCAAATGCCTGACCAGCATCAAAGAAAATCACAGGACGCACTTGGTCTGCCCAGTCACCTTTAAACGGCACCGGCAAAATCAGCTCTGCCCCAAAGGTCGCCAACGCATTACCACCCACTTCTTCACCGCGGTAATTACGAGCATCTGTCGCCCACGCATAAGAGCGAGACAATGGCCCTAATGATGATGCTTCAAAGCCACGCACCGAGCCATAACCACCTGCATAGAAGTTTTCATAAAATGGCAAATTATTACCATAACCCAAGCGTGCATGACCACGGAGTACCGTGCCTTTCCATAGTGGATAATAGGCGTTTAGGCGGTAGTTTACCTTTTGGAAAGTCTGGTCGCCAAAACCCAAATTGACATCCACATTATGACTTACCCCCTTGGTAGGGAATACGGGCTTGTCAAGGCTAGAATAACTCCATCCAAGCACCCCGCCATAGGTGGTGTAGTCATTGGTAAAACTTGTGCCATCACTATCAATGTCTGCCCGACCACCATCTTCTAACAGCTGTTTGACATTGGCAACACCCATATAACGTCCGCCACGCACTTTGGTTTTATCAACGGTAAAACCACCACTGATACGCTGCTTTTCATCAATCGGATAGCCATAAATCAAACTACCGCCATAGGAGTCAAGCACATAGTTGGAAATGTTTTTACTGTCATATTTGGTCTTGCGGTAGTAGGCATTGACACTTTGAGAGACGCCATTGACGGTAAAATAGGGGTCGGTCATGCCCAGACTATAATTATCACGGGTTTCCGAACGGCTAAATGACATATTAGCACGGTTACCTGTTCCCATAAAGTTGGACTGCGACAAATCCACTTGGAACGTCATACCGCCACTTTGTGAGTACCCTGCGGCGATGGTGGATGAGCCTGATGGCTGTTCTTCGACCGTATAATTAATGTCCACTTGGTCAGGACTGTTTGGTACAGGTCTCACGTCCACTTTGACGTCTTTAAAGAAACCCGTTCTCATCAGTCTGGCACGGGAGAGCTGAATTTTTTGGTTGGATGCGAGCGCCCCTTCGAGCTGACGCATTTCACGGCGTAGCACTTCGTCTTTGGTTTTTAGGTTGCCGGTAAAGTTGATGCGACGAACATAGACAGGACGTACAGGGTCAATATAATAATCCACACCTACTGTCAAGGCTTCATCATCAATCCTTGGCACAGGGCGGATTTGGGCATAATAATAGCCATCATCGCCGAACTTATTGGAAATCTCGGCGGTGGTCTCATCGAGCTCTTTTTGTGAATAGGTATTGCCCTGCTTGAATTTGACCAGCTCATTTAGCTCATCGGTATGATAGGTGGTATTACCCAAAAATTGAATGTCGCCAAACTTATACTGCTGACCTTCATTAATGGTCGTTTCAATAAAGACTTTTTGTTTCTCGTCATCGATGTTTAGGGTGGCATTGTCCACGCTCACTCGCACAAAACCATCGTTGAGATATTTGGCTTTGACATTTTCTAGGCTGGCATTGAGCTTTTCTTGGCTATAACGGTCGGCTTTGGACAGTGGGTTCCATTTTTTGTCCTTGACCACGAACTCATCTTTTAACTCTTCGTCGCTAAAATGGGTATTACCAATGATGTTAATGTCTACCACACGAGCAGGTTTGCCTTCGACAAAATTAATGTCCAGCTTGACACGGTTGCCGTCCAGTTCGGTTTGCTTGACTTCAATGTCAGCATTATAATAACCCTGTGAGATGTACTGATTTTCAAGCTCACTCTCTAAGATGGCAACGGTTGCCTGTTTTAGTACGCTACCCACCGCAAGCCCCGTACTCTCCAAGCCCTGCTTTAAGCCATCATCAGGAATGAGTTTATTACCATCAAAGTTTAGCTCAGCGATAATCGGACGCTCCACGACATGAAACACCACACGCCCACCATCAACATCTGCCTGCACGTTTGAGAACTGCTCGGTGGCATACAAGGCACGAATGCTGTCCGCCAACGCATCTGATGTCAATGCCTGACCCACACCCAAAGGCAGTGCCACTTGCAAACTTTGGGGGGTCACTCGGCTAAGACCACTAAACTCAATGGCACTGACAGCATCATCGGCATGAGCCGTAGTGACCATGACCATCATCACAGACGCGGTTAAGGTTTTTGTCAAAAAAGAAGTACGCATAACAGGTTCACTCAAAGTCGTTCAACTCATCAGCAACAACACCAAAATAATGATAAAATACAAGTGTGCATTGATGATGATTGAATATGGCAAATGTTAATTAATCAAAAATATGGTGTAAGTTAAGCCAAAAAATCAATTTTGGCAAGTAAAATTGTCAAATTTTTAAAAATTTTCTTTAAATATTGCCCAATTATTACCAAAAATCATGCTTAGCGTTTATTGGCATTTCTATTGCCCTACCAAGTGGTTAGATTTTCGCCCTAACCGAACATTCGTGAGATGTCATTACCAATGGCTAGCACCATCATGCCAAACAGTAATAACATACCCATTTGCAAGCCTGCCATTTGTAGTCGTTCACTCATGGGCTTACCCACTATCAATTCATAAGTATAAAACACCAAATGCCCACCGTCCAGCACAGGTATCGGCAACAGATTTAGCACGGCAAGCGACAGACTAATCAGCCCTGCGGTAGATAGCACCTGCTCCCAGCCCATTTGGATACTGTCTTTGGATACTTCGGCAATGGTAATCGGGCCCGATAGGTTGTCAAGCCCTATCAGCCCTGTAATCATCTTGCCCATAGACTTAATAGTCATCACGGACAAATCATAAGTTTTGATAAAGGATTTTTGTAAAGCCTGTATGGGCGTATGGTTTACCGTCATTTTGTAATCATCGGGAACGGTAATTTTGGTCTCTTGCACCCTTGCCCCGATTTGCCCAACCGTGCGATTATCCACCTTGACCGCTTTTGGCATGACCTTGATGTCCATGTTTTGCCCGTCTCGGACAACGCCAAACGTGAGCGATTTTTCGGGATTATTTTGGATAATCTCGGTGGCGGTCAGCCAGTCTTTTATCTCTTTGCCGTCAATGTGGCTAATCCTATCGCCTGCTTTTAGCCCCATTAACGCCCCTGCTCCGTCAGCAGCCAGCGAGCCTATCACAGGCGGTATGACAGGTCGCCAAGGTAATGTGCCAAGGGCGGTAAGCGGGTCTTTACCCTTGTCCGCCCCTTGCATAAAGTCATTGACCTGCACGCTATATTTGCCCTTATCGGTCGCCACAACCACCGCCCCACGCTCGCCCATGCGGTCAGCTAAGGCAAAATTCACACTCTCCCACGTGGGCGTATTTTTGCCGTCAATGGCGTGTATCGTCTCGCCCACCACAAGTCCGCTCGCTTGGGCAGGGCTATCGCTCACAATCCGTCCGATTTTGGTCGATAACTGCTCGCTTGGTTGTAAAAACAGCACAAAAAACAGCCCAATGGCGATGATAAAATTCATCAACGGCCCTGCGATGACAATGGCGATTTTCTTTAAGGGGTGCTGATTGTTAAATGCCAAATGTCGCTCATGCTCGGCAACGTCCCCTTCTCGCTCGTCCAGCATTTTGACATATCCGCCAAGCGGTATCGCACAAATGCGATAATCTATGCCTGTTTTGGGACTTGTCCAGCCAAACAGCCGAGTACCAAAACCGATAGAATAAGTCAAAACCTTAACTCCGCACAGCCGTGCCACGATATAATGCCCCCACTCGTGCAAGGCGACAAGGGGCGTAAGGACAAGCAAGGCGGATAAAAATAAATATAAAGCGGTCATGCTTTTTGGGTTCTCTTAGTTTTTTGTTTTGCCAACAAATTGGTTTGGGCGAATAAATTGCCCCTACAATACCTTCAAAAATTTTTAAATGGTAATTTTAATCAATATAAAGATTTGGTTTTAAAATTTTGGATAATTGGGTAAATTTGGGCGAATAAATTGCCCCTACGCATTTAAATTTAAAAATACATTAGACTTCTTTCCAAACCCCGATTTTTGTGGATTTTTAAAAACTTCAACCCCAATACTTATAAAGGTTTATTTTTAGTTTGGAAAGAGATTTATTTTAATTCAAATGTAAAAAACCATTAAAATCAATCCATTAACTTTCTTAAATAAACGTCCGTCCTATCTCGCACCCGTTTATCTAACGCCAAAATCTCGTCAAGCTCATCAAAATGTCTGCCAAATTGTACCCCCAATTCATCATCATGTAACACACGCTCCACCGTGTCGGCGATGTCGGTTAGGCGAATGCGACCATCCAAAAATGCCGATACCGCCACTTCATTAGACGCATTTAAGGCAACACATGCCCCAGTACCTGTCCGTATGGCATGACGGGCAAGGTCTAGGGATTTGAATTTGTTCTTATCGGGGCGGGTAAATTCTAAGGCGGATATGTCAAATAAGCTCAATGATTTCACGCCGCCATCCATGCGATTAGGGTATCCCAAAGCATGGGCAATGGGTACTCTCATGTCAGGTGAACTAAGTTGTGCCAAAATAGAGCCGTCCACATATTCCACCATAGAGTGAATGATGCTTTGGGGGTGAATGGCAATGTCAATCTGAGCGTCAGATAGGTTAAACAAATGACAAGCCTCAATCAGCTCCAAGCCCTTATTCATCATGGTGTTAGAATCCACCGTGATTTTGCTCCCCATGTTCCAGTTGGGGTGCGACACCGCTTGGGCGACTGTGGCGTTTTTCATGTCATCATAAGATTTGTGCAAAAATCCACCACCGCTTGCCGTCAGCCACAGTTTTTTTATGCCAAATTCACTGCGATGAATGGCGGTGTTGTCGTCCTGCACCGCCTTTGGCAAACATTGAAAAATGGCGTTATGCTCACTGTCAATGGGCAAAATCGTGGCGTTGTGCGTGCGTGCGGTGTTCATGACCAACTCGCCTGCCATGACAAGGCTTTCTTTGTTGGCAAGTAGTACCGTCTGCCCTGCTTTGACTGCCGATAAGGTAGAGCCAAGCCCTGCCGAACCGACAATGCCTGCTACGACCTTGCCCGCCCCTTTGTCGCTTGCCAACTCCGCCAAGCCGTCTTGACCGCCGACCACGTCAATCATAAGATTTGCCGATTTTAAGCGTTTGGCAAATTCGTCCACCTTATCAGACGGCACGCCAACACGGCTTGGGCGAAACTCCACGCATAGCTCAAATAATTTATCCAAGCGACCAAAGCCCGACAAGGCATACACACCCAACCCTGCGTGGCGTGCGATGTCAAGCGTGCTGTCGCCGATTGAGCCTGTTGCTCCAAGCACGGTCAATGGCGTTGTCAATGCCGTCATCACAAAAGCCCCTTTAAATCACCAAGTGCAGGCAATACGCCCAAATACACAAGTACCAACACCCCAAGTGCAAACACAGGTGTGGCAGACAGCAGACTGTCAATACGGTCAAGCACCCCACCATGCCCAGGCAAAATGCTGCCAGAGTCCTTAATCCCCGCTCGTCTCTTTAACATCGATTCAAATAAGTCGCCCAGCACACTTGCCAACACCGTAAGCCCCGACAAGCCCAAAAAGGCAATGAGTGCCACCGTACCAAGCTCTAATCCAAAGCCCACACCCATCGCCACAAAACTTGCGGTAATGATGCCACCGATGAAACCCTCTATGGATTTATTGGGTGAGACGTTGGGTGCAAGTTTACGTTTGCCAAATTTGCGTCCGATAAAATACGCCCCACTGTCGGCACACCACACAAGCAAAAATACATACATAAGCCACCAAGGCGATACTTGCCATAAGCTGTATATGGCGGTAATACTGGCGGTCAAAATGATGATACCCATCAAAAACAGACGTTTACCGTACCATTTTTCCTGGGCAGGATACACACGCACCCATTTGGTCGCCATCAGCCATATCCCAAAGGAGAGTAACCACCACACCGCCCATGTCTGCCAAATAAAGATACTTATCATCGTTATCGCTAGGGATAACATGATAAATAAGACAGGCTGTTTGAGTTTGGGCATGAGTTTTGTCCACTCATGGGAGGCAATGAGTGTGCCTATGGTCAAAAGTGGCAAAAACAAAAAGGGTTGGCGACTGGTGAACATCGCCACACCCACGATAATCACAAGTACGATTGCTGTTTTTATTCGTTGCCACATAGTTTTGCCTTTTTATTATGTTATGGATTTAAAATTTTCATTGATACATTGTCAATCAATGCCACTTATAGCGATTTGTAGGGGCGAATTGCAATTCGCCCTGCGTTAAATCTTGATAGTCAAGTATGAGTTCATCTTGATATTGATAAATCTAAAATAAATATTAAAAATCTTTAATTTAAAATACCATAAATTTGGTGCGTGGTACGCACTTTACCTTTTAATTTCAAATCATCAACCTTGTGCCTGTACCTGCTCGCTGGTTTTACCAAAACGTCTTTCACGATTGCCGAAGTCTTGTATCATCTTATCAAGCTCGTCCGCCCCAAAATCAGGCCACAACGTCTCGGTAAAAAACAGCTCGGCATAAGCCGACTGCCACAGCAAAAAGTTGGAAATGCGATACTCGCCCCCCGTGCGAATGAGCATATCCACATCAGGCAAATCGGCAAGTTCTACCTGCTCTGCGATAAGATTTGCATTGACATCGCTTGGGGTAAGTTCGCCTTTTTGGACTTGTATGGCTAATTTTTGGCACGCCAAAGCGATGTCCCATTGTCCGCCATAGCTGATGGCGATGACAAGCGTCATTTTGTCAAAATGGGCGGTCTTACTTTCTGCGTCTGTCATAAGGGCTTGCAGGTCGGAATTTAGCATTGACCTGTCGCCGATAAATCTTAGGCGAATTTGGTATTTATTCATGCGGGGCATTTGCTCGTGAATGGTGCTTTCTAAGAGTCGCATGAGCAAATCCACTTCCGCCTGTGGTCTTGCCCAATTTTCTGACGAAAACGCAAACACCGTCAAAACTTTAACCCCCCGTGCCAAACAATGTTCCACAATGGGGTCAAGTGCGTCTTTGCCCTTGATATGCCCTGCCCCTGCCTGCAAAGCATGAGCCTTGCCATAGCGGTTGTTACCGTCCATGATAATGGCGATGTGTTGGGGCAGGTTTAAAATGGGGGGTAATGGGGCATTTGGCATGATAGATAGGCGGATTGGTCAATGGTAAATGATACAAATAGGGCGAATGGCTCGCCCTATATAGGGCGTGCTGAACCTTTGCAACACAATTTAACGTTTAAAATATTTTAGAGATAAAACACTGTTTTTGCATGAAAAATGGTTAAATCTTGTTTTTCATCGTCAAATTCCTTGTTGATATTTTAATATCAACTGCGGACTTTTCCTTGAAAAACGTGCGATTTCCCCTATTTTTCATTGCAAATATAAAGGGTAGGCACGCCCTAAAAAGACATAACTTAGACTTCCATAAGCTCGCTTTCTTTTTTGGCAAGGCGAGTGTCGATTGCTTTGATAAAGTCATCGGTCAGCTTTTGAATGTCGGTCTCGGCACGGCGTTCGTCATCTTCGCTGGCTTCTTTGTCTTTGACGAGTTTTTTGATGTCGCCTAGCATATCACGGCGGATATTACGCACCGACACACGGGCAGACTCAGCATCAGAGCGAGCCAATTTCTGCATATCCTTACGAGTCTCTTCGGTCAAAGCAGGCATTGGCACACGAATCACGTCTGCGGTCATGGGATTAAGCCCCAAATCCGCTTCACGGATTGCCTTATCCACCGCTTGCACCATAGAGCGGTCAAAGGGCTGTACAAGTAGGGTGCGGCTGTCTTCTACGTTCACGCTTGCCACTTGGTTTAGGGGCATATCCGAGCCATAGTAGCTTACCATAACGCCTGACAAAATACCAGGGTGAGCCCGTCCTGTACGCAGTTTGGCAAACGCACTTTCTAGGGCTTCAAGCGATTTTTCCATACGGGCTTTGCCGTCTGTTTTGATTTGGTTAATCATAAGGGTTTCCTATTTGCAATATTTACTAAACATTGATTTTGTTACATTAGGGCGAATTGCAATTCGCCCCTACCAATCGGCATAATAAGCAAGATTTAACAGTTTTTAAAGTTAATTTTAAATTCAATAAAAATTGGGCTCTGGTTCAAAAAGTATGCTACAAGGAAAACCGTTCGTGGTGAGCTTGGGAAACCTAACGGTTTTCCTGCCCTTCGACAAGCTCAGGGCGAACGGAAAACCTAGTTCAGCATACTTTTTAGACTACTACCAAAAATTGAATTAATGATACACTCGTGTACCTTCTTTTTCGCCCATAACGACATTTAATAGAGCATTGGGCTTGTTCATATCAAACACTTGCAACGGCACGTTGTGTTCACGGCATAGGGCAATGGCGGTCAAATCCATAACGCCCAATTTGTCTTCTAGGGCTTTATCAAAGGTTAGGCTGTCGTATTTGACCGCATCGGCATGAACGCTTGGGTCTTTATCATACACGCCGTCCACTTTGGTTGCCTTTAAGATGAGACCTGCTTCAATCTCAATCCCACGCAAACACGCCGCCGTATCGGTGGTAAAAAACGGATTGCCCGTACCTGCCACAAAAATGCACACTTCGCCATTATTTAGGTGGCGAATGGCTTCACGACTAGAATACGGCTCGCCAATGGTGGCGATATTAAGAGCGGACATGAGACGGCATTTGATGTTACGGCGGACTAGGGCATCACGCATGGCAAGCCCGTTCATCACGGTAGCAAGCATACCCATTTGGTCGCCTGTAACTCGTCCGACAAGCCCTTCTTTTTGGAGTGTACTGCCACGATACAAGTTACCACCGCCAACGACAATCCCCACTTGCACGCCAAGCCCACGCAAATGGGCGATAGACAGGCTCATTTGGTCAAGAATGGACGCATCAATGCCCATGTCTTTGCCCCCTGCTAGGGCTTCGCCTGAGAGTTTGAGTAGAATACGGGAAAATTTTGGATTTTTGTCGTTGGGATTATGGACGTCTGACATGGCACACCTGTTATAATTTAAATACAAATTAAGTAATTTTATCACATTTTGCCAAATATTGTAAAATTAAAAAAGGCGAAACCCTGTCCGCCTTTTTTAATTTTAAATTTGTCTTTAATTCACTTTTTAATGAACCCACTTTTAATTCACCTTAGTCAATTCCATACTAATGACTTTGCCGTCATTGGTTTGGCTGACTTTGACTGGTAGATAATTTAGGCTGGGGGCAAGCCAAAAGCTCGTGGCACGCCCTTTGTCATCGTGCACACGGTCAATGCGAATGGCGTCATAAGTACCCGCAGGAACGGTGATTTTGCTACTGCCCGAACGTCTAAATCTGGTGGCTTCTATTTCATTTTTCTTAACCAAATGATAATTTCCACTAAACTTACCGTTAATCAGTTCTTGACGGATTTGGGTTTCTAAACTCAAATCATCATAGGCTTGTCCGTTCATTCTAAGCGTGGTGGATTTGCCTTTATACGTGCTAACCACGGATTTGGCGGAGTTATTAAACTTGATATTATGAGTGCGTCCCACGCCCAACACTCGCACCGACATATTGGAGCTAGATGGTACGATTCTGCCGTTGGATAGGCTAAAACTTGCCGACTGGTTTACACTTGCCACGCCTGCGGCACTGGCTTTTACATGATAGTGGTAATCATCTCCATTTTTAATTAAGGTGCGTGTTGCTGTGCCCTTTTTGCCATCTGCTTTTAGTACATAAGTGGCAGAAAATCCTGATAAATCAGACGCATTTGCAGATAAAGTTGCCCCTGCCAAGATAGCGGTTGTAATAGTGGTGGTTTTTAGGAAATTTTTAAAAATCGTCATGATTACTCGCTTTACATTAAAATTAAGAACATGGGGGTATTATTGACATTTTTTGTTACAAATTCAAGGGCGGTGGCGTGATGATTTGTAGCATTTTGTGAGAGCAATCTCAAACCATATTTTATTTGCCATTATCATAAAGCAAACCAATGATTATACATATTTTGTTACATTTTATGTTATCATATAACTTTTAAAATTTTGTTATTTTTGTGGTCTTTTAGGTGCATTCTCATGCTAAAATCAATCATTAAATACACCGCCTTATTTTTCGCCTTTATCTTTGCGGTTGTGCTGTGCTTTTATCTATATCTTATAAGCGGGTCTACCAAACAAGGCGACATCACTTGGCATTCTTGCTATCGCCCTGCTTATCTATCGTGGTTTGTATTGCCACCATCGCCACGCTTACAATGTGCGACCGTCGATGTGCCTGTGGATTATACCAAGCCCAATGGCAAAACCTTTGCCATACCGCTCACACGTTTGCCTGCTAAGGGCAATCCCATTGGCGAGCTGTTGCTCTTAAACGGCGGGCCGGGCGGTCATAGCCTTGACATGAGTATGACGTTGTTTGATGAGTATGGGCAGACAGTTAAGGATAATTTTAACGTATTGGGCTACGCTCCCCGTGGGGTTGCCCCGTCTACCCCTGCCATAGACTGCGGTGGCGTGGACGAGACGGACGAGCAGGGCAACACCAACGCCAAAGCCTATATGGACGCTTGCATACAGCACACAGGGGCGGACATTTTGCCCTTTATCAGCTCAAAAGAAGTCGTCAAAGACCTAGACAGCATTCGCACCCAGCTGGGCGTGGACGTGTGGAGCATGGTGGGCTATTCGTACGGCACAAAACTTGTCGCCAAATATGCCGAGTATTACCCCACACGCTTGCGAGCAGGCGTGGCGGACGGGGTGGTGGATACGAGCGAGACCTTGTTTACCATTTTAAAAAATCAGTACAAAGGCTCCCAAATCGCCTTTGATGCCTTTATCAAAACCTGCCAAGACCACTGTATTTTTGACAAGTCCCAAGACCCAAGCACCGCTTTTATCAACAAATTAGCCGAGATTTCTGCCAAAAACCTAACCGACAAAAATGGCGATAAAATAGACAGCCAAAGTATCCTAGCCATTATCAACGAAAACATCAACGACAGCACCTACTGGGCGGACATGATGACGATGCTTGGCGAGCTTGACAGGGGCGAGACGGGCGAGTTTAACACTCAGTTACTCATCTCCGAGTTTGGCGAAAAAGGGTTTAGTAAAGATGCTCTATCCCTTATCAACTGTGCCGACTCCGCCCCCAAACTTAGCCGAGACGAGTACATCAAACAAGCCAAAATCATCGATGAACAGGCTCGTTATGATGATATTAAAAAGCGTTCTGATGATGATTATCTGGACGCTTGCTACTATTGGCAATGGCAAGCGACCGATGATTTGGATGAAAACCTTATCACAAACGACACGCCAAACCTGCTTTTTGTCGCCCAAAAATATGACCTTGCCACACCACTTGCCAATGCGGTCAATATGGCAAAACGCTTTGATGATACGCTCATCTACACGCCAAATCACGGTCATACTGTGAGCCTATCGGGCATGAATGCGTGCGTGGACGGCTATGTGGTAAAGTACCTGCTTGATCCAAAAATGACGTTTGATAAAAAAGTGATACTGTGTGAGTAGGGGTTTATGGATTTTAAAATTGCGACAAATCTATGATATGTGGACGTAGGGACGTGCTGAACACGTCCTTTAATAACACCAATTCTACAAAACCTGTGGTAAATATCAAGTTCGTTGCTTATATCTTGGATAAATTTTTAAAAATTATCTTGAAAAATTTGCCCCCTAACACCATTTTTACAAACAATCTGGTTTTGCCAGTATTCCTAACAAGTTAATGGAGAAATTTTATGCCAATCCGTCCTTTACATGATCGCATTGTCGTTCGCCGTACCGAAGAAGAGCAAAAAACCGCAGGCGGTATCCTGCTCCCTGGTTCTGCCCAAGAAAAACCCCAACAAGGCGAAGTGATTGCCGTGGGTAATGGTCAGCTTACTGATAATGGCGTACGTCCCCTAGATGTCAAAGTGGGCGATAAAGTGCTATTTGGTCAATATGCAGGTCAAACCGTCAAAGTGGACGGCGAAGAGTTGCTCATCATGAAAGAATCTGATGTGTTGGGTGTGCTTGAATAATCCAAGTATTTGCAATGATTATGTAGGGGCGTGCTGAGCACGCCCGTGTAAAAAGCACGTCCTATATTCAAAAACCCATTACCATTTTAATTTAAAAATCTAAGAGAGAATAAACATGGCAAAAGATGTCAAATTTGGCGTATCCGCCCGTGAAAAAATGATTGACGGTGTCAATATCCTAGCAGATGCCGTAAAAGTTACCCTAGGTCCAAAAGGTCGTAACGTGGTGATTGACAAATCTTTTGGAGCACCAACCATCACTAAAGACGGTGTGAGCGTGGCAAAAGAGATTGAGCTTGAAGACAAATTTGAAAATATGGGAGCTCAGCTTGTCCGTGAAGTGGCTTCAAAAACCAATGACGTGGCAGGGGACGGCACGACTACCGCCACCGTACTTGCCCAAGCTATCCTAGTAGAGGGCATGAAAACTGTCGCTGCTGGCATGAACCCTATGGATTTAAAACGTGGTATTGACAAGGCGACTCGTGTTGCCGTTGAGCAAATCCACGCCCTGTCTACCCCTGCCGATGACTTTAAAGCGATTGCTCAGGTGGGCTCAATTTCAGCCAACTCTGATACCAAAATTGGCGAGCTTATCTCAGAAGCGATGAAAACTGTCGGCAAGCAAGGCGTGATTACCGTAGAAGAGGGTTCAGGCTTTGAAGACACCCTAGAAGTGGTTGAAGGTATGCAGTTTGACCGTGGCTATATCAGCCCCTATTTTGCCAATAAGCAAGACAGCTTAACCTGCGAATTTGACAACCCTTTTATCCTACTTGTGGACAAAAAGATTGCCAACATTCGTGAGATTGTGCCACTACTAGAACAAGTCATGCAAACGAGCCGTCCGTTACTTATCATCGCAGAAGATGTGGAAAATGAAGCGTTGGCAACTTTGGTGGTAAACAACTTGCGTGGCGGTCTAAAAACCTGTGCCGTTAAAGCCCCCGGGTTTGGCGACAGACGTAAAGCCATGCTCCAAGACATTGCCATTTTGACAGGCGGTGTGGTGATTTCAGAAGAAGTGGGTCTGTCTCTTGAAACTGCTACGCTTGAACACCTAGGTACTGCCAAGAAAACCACCGTTGGCAAAGAAAACACCGTGATTGTGGACGGAGCGGGCGACAAGGCTCAAATTGACAGTCGTGTTGAATCTATCAAACGCCAAATCGAAGAATCTACATCTGACTACGACAAAGAAAAACTGCAAGAACGTGTTGCCAAACTCTCTGGCGGTGTGGCGGTCATCAAAGTCGGTGCTGCCACCGAAACCGAAATGAAAGAGAAAAAAGACCGTGTTGATGATGCTCTACACGCCACCCGTGCGGCGGTAGAAGAAGGTATCGTACCAGGGGGCGGTGTTGCCCTAGTGCGTGCGTTGTCTGCATTGGCTGAACTCAAAGGCGACAATGACGACCAAAACGCAGGCATCAATATCCTACGCCGTGCCATGGAAGCCCCACTTCGCCAAATCGTAACCAACGCTGGCGATGAAGCGTCTGTGATTGTCAATGAAGTCAAAAACGGCTCTGGCAACTACGGCTACAACGCTGCCACAGGCGAGTATGGCGATATGCTAGAAATGGGCATTCTTGACCCTGCCAAGGTAACTCGCTCTGCCCTAGAACACGCCGCCAGCGTGGCAGGTCTTATGCTCACCACCGAGGTGATGATTACCGACAAACCTGCCCCAGAAGCCCCTAATATGGGTGCTGGCATGGGCGGTATGGGTGGCATGGGCGGCATGATGTAATCGCGCCTAGCCATTATCAGCTACTTAGCTATCCAAAAAATCCTGTCGTTATGGCAGGATTTTTTGTGGTCAATCTTTGGCGAATGTCAAAAACATACACTTATCCACAGAGTGTTTTATTCTTGATGGTGCGTGAAACATTTTGCGGTGACTGCCCAATTTATCAAAATTTAAGCAAATTTATACTTATAAGCTATTGATTTTAAATGATTTATTTTCGATAAAATTATGTATAAATTTCAACCAATCAACCGTCATCGCCCATCATTACAGTATTTTTACATAAAATTACAAAGTTATCCACAGGCTTATCCACAGCTTTTGGGGATAAATTTTTGGCAGATTTTAGCCATAAAAAATGACAAGTAAAAACAATTACTTGCCAATTTTTTGATGGTATTTGCTTTATCTGTCTGTGAAACCTTGACTTTTTGTCTATTTTGCCCTGTCTAATTTACCCGCCTAAAACCATCTCACCTGCCACATCCGCCATGTCACACGCATGAATGCCAAACATCGCCCCATCAGCGAGCCTATCACCCATCAGAGCGTGCCACACCACCACGTCATGCACATTCATGTCTGCTCCAACAAGCATACCTGCCAGCACATCCCCCATGCCTGCGGTTGCCATAAAGGCATTACCGAATGGGCAAACTTGCACCCTTGTGCCGTCAAAACTGAGCGTATTTGCCCCTTTGATAACCCATTGTCCGCCATACCGCTCATGCAGGCGATATAGCGTGCCTAGCTTGTCATTATCCACGTCCGCCACACTCACGCCAAGCAGGCGTGCCGACTCTGCCGAATGGGGTGTACAGATGACATGATTGGGCAGTTTGCACGGATTTTTTGCCAAAAAGTACAAGGCATCAGCGTCCAGCACCACCCTATCAAAGGCATGATGAACCACCCTATCCATGACTTTACCAAAAATCATCTCTGCCCACGCATCACGCCCAAGCCCCATACCAAACGCCACACGGTCAAACCCTACCAAGTCCCCCACGCTCATCTCATCAATGTCCGCCACCATGACATTGGGCGAGCGGGTCAGCATGGCATTGTGGTGCGTGGCATGGCAGACTACTGTAACTCGCCCTGCCCCCATGCTCATCGCCATCTGGCTTGCCATAATGACCGCCCCACCCATACGTCGATGACCACCCACGACCGCCACTGTACCAAAGTCGCCTTTGTGGGCGGTGCTTTGGCGTGTGGGCGGTTTTGGTTTATCCGACAGATACGCCACCGCCAACAGCTCATCATCAGGCGGTATCAAAGGTAGATTGATGACTCGCCCCACAAAGTCCTTTGCCACCCCAACAAACAATCCCATTTTTAGCCCCATGATACACAAGGTCATGTCCACGTCCGCACAGACGGGTATGGGGATACCCCTATCAGGGTGCAGACCGCTTGGCACATCAAGGGCGATTTTGGTGCCTGTTTGGGCGTTAAAGGCGTGAATGATGTCTTGATGTGCTTTGTCAAGCTTTCTGTCTAGCCCATTACCAAACAACGCATCCAGATGAATCACTTTTTCAAATTTGCGAATGACACCGCCCACATCATCACGCATTGGCACGCCTATACATAGCAACCTAGCACGGACGGCATCCACGCTTTTTGGCGGATTTGGAGCGATGATTTGTACATTAAAATGCTCATTATCCAGTCTATCTACCAGATATTTTGCCGTCAGATAACCGTCTCCGCCATTGTTGCCCACACCACACCATGCGATGATGTCGGCTTGGGCGATGTTGTTTTTATTGACAAAATCAATGACTTGCAAACACAGTGCAAGGCTTGCCTGTTTCATCAGACCAAACGAGCTGTTGCCATCTGCAAACCAACGATTCTCCCAGTCTTTGACGGCTTTGGCGGTGTAAATGGGTACGGTCATTGGCTTTTCCTATATTTTTAGTGATGCCAATCGGCGAAAATCCTGCTCTGACACCATGCGATGATGAATGGTTACTCGGTACGTTATCTCAAACGGCACGACAACACGAAACGTCATCGTCACCCTTCGCCCCATCACCGCCACATCCGACAGATACGCCTGCCATATCTGCCTATCCGCCCCATCATACATGCCCAGATACCACACATCATCAGGGGCATGGGCGGACAGCTCATGTATCGGGATGGCACGCACTTTATCTAGGCACAGACACACCACCCACACCACACCCACCATGGCATACTGCCGCCACGGCACGCCCATCACCGCCATCAGCAATAGTGTGATGACAAGCACACCAGCCTTGATGGGCAAGTCATGAGCGACCTGTGTGATGGTAGTATCAATAAACATCAGAGCGACTGGGTGTGTCTGAGTGCCTTTATCTTATCAATGAGCGAGCCTATCTCGGCATCATCAGGGCTTGCCTGCCCCAAAAAAAACAGTAACAAATCAGGGTCTTCATGTTCTAAGAGTCTCTCAAAAGCAAGCTGTTCTTGCTCATTGGCGGTGAGATAGTGGCTTTTGACATAGGGGTCAATATAAAAATCCAGCTCCTTTAAGCCACGGCGAGCTTGATAGATGATACGGCGTTGGTGTAAGGTCGGTTCTAAATCGGGTGTGGTCATGGATTGCCTTTTGGTGTCTTTTAAATCAAAATCATCACAAATCAGCAAGATTTGCAAATGCGGTTATTTTTGCATAAAATAGGTAAATTTTCAATGAAAAACGCTCATGAATACCACGCCTGCCACCACGCCCACCACCCCCAAAATCGTCTTTTTTGACATCGATGACACGCTCTACATCAAATACGAAAATCACATTTTAGACAGCACCAAAACCGCCCTACACGCCCTAAAAGAGCGTGGTATCATGGTCGCCATCGCCACAGGGCGTGGTCTGTGCGTGTTTCCGCCTTGTATTAATAAGCTTATCGATGAGATTGGCATTGACATTTTTGTGACGATTAACGGGCAGTATAACGAGTATCAAGGCAAATGCCTGACCCATTTTCCCTTGACGCACGCTCAGCTGACCCACACCACCTCCCACCTACAAAGCGAGCGTATCGCCCACGGCTACATGACCCGTGATGAGATTATCACAGTCAGCCCTGATGAATACATGGTACAAGCCCTGACATCGCTACACATTCCCTATCGTGTGGCAGAGTCGTTTGACATGAGCACACCCGTCTATCAAATGCTGGCATTTTATGAAAATAACCACACCGCCCAGCTCTCATCCGCCCTAAGCGATGACCTAAAAACCGTGTGCTGGCACATCTCGGGTGTGGACATCCTAGATGTCCACGGCTCAAAGGCTAGGGGCATTCGCTCGGTGCTGGACGCACTGGGTCTGTCCATGGCGGACGCTGTCGCCTTTGGGGACGGGCTAAATGACATTGAAATGCTCTCATCGGTAGGCTTTGGCGTGGCGATGGGTAACGCCCACCCTGACCTAAAAGCCGTGGCGGACTATGTCTGCCCACGCCATGATGACGACGGGATACTTAGGGGACTTGTGGCTTTGGGGATGATTTAGGGCATACCTAATGCATTGGTAGATTTTATCGTTGGTAGGGTTTTTAAGCTTAGGGCGTGCCTACCATTGATAACATTCTTATAAAAAACGATGAAAATTTAACGCTTTTATCAATTTTTGCATGAAAAATGACTATCCGACCACTTAATTTAAAGAGTTAAGTAAAAATCTTAAAATTTACCCAGTTAAGTGGTCGGATTGTTTTTCATAATAAAAACTTGTTTGACAGAATAACTATCAAACTTCACTTTTTCCCTGAAAAACGGGCGATTCCCCTGCTTTTTTAAACAGGCATTTTTCATGGCAAATACCAAAGGCAGGCACGCCCTAGCAAGCATTGATGATTTTATAAATTTTTAAAGCATCCCTTATTCTCAACTTTATACAGCTAACAAATTTGAATTTTACCACGGAAACCGTAGCACTTTTTCATTTTGTAGAGTGTATCAGTGATTGGTTTATCAAGGGCAAATATGATTCGCCCCGACAACTTAAAAAATAATTATGGAACAATCAATAAACTACCATTTTAAGTTGAAAATAAAGTAAGCATTATTTTATTTTAAAAAATCTCTATTAAAGGCAAATTAAGCTAATTCACCACCACAGCACTCACTCCGATTTTATCGGCAATGGGTTTTAATTTACTCACTTTATCCGTGGTAAAAATCGGCAAACCGCCCATGACATAGTCCGCTTTTGGCTTATCCATGATAACAATCGCCTTTTGAATGCCGTCTAGGCTTACGATGATGCGAGATTGCGAACCGTGTTTTATCATTAGGTCATGGTTAGGCAATAACCTACCAAGTTCTTTTTTAAAATCATCAATACTGGCGGGCTTTTTGGCAAAATAGGGCTTAGCTAAGGCAATGACAAATAGCCCGATAAACAGTGCGATAAGTCCGATAAAAAGCTGTGTTGCGTTCATTTTTACCTACCTTAGATACACCACATTATCAGGCAATTCATTGCCATTTATATCATCACAAGGGAAATATTGATTCAAAAGTCGCCCAATCTCATCAATAAGCCACCCCAAGCCGTCCGCCATGTCGCCTTTTTTAAAATAAGTGAGCGTATTTTGGCATAGATTTTGCCAGTCATCGCAGGCATACGTATCAATGCCACGGTCAGCAATGATTTCAAGGTCATGCTCGCACAGATTGACATAAATCAGCACGCCCGTATTGTGAGCGGTGTCCCATACGCCATATTCGCCAAAGAGCTGTAAGGCACGCCCACGACAGTCATTATCATAAGCGATACCAATCGGCAGATGATTTTCAATGATAAGGCGTATCTCGCCACGATGACCTTTTTCGGCTCGGGCGATACGCTCGGCAAGGGCAATTTTGAGTTCGGCAGTGAGCCAGCGATTGTGCAAAAATGGCACAAAAATGAGCTGGCGAAACAGGCGTGCTGAGCTTTTTTGGGGAATGTGTCTCATATTTTTATCCTTCTTTTTCAATCATTTACCAAGAGCCACCTGCTCCGCCACCGCCAAATCCGCCACCACCCCCACCGAAGCCACCAGAGCCAAACCCACCGCCCCCAAAGCCCCCGCCAGAGCCACCAAATCCGCCACCGCCGACATAAGTGCCACCGCCACGCCGTCCGCCATTTGAAAACACGCCAAGAATGAGCAATATCCAAAGCAAAATGCCTGCTCCAATGGCGGTCAGTAGCCCCACGCCAAACAAAGTCGCCAGTAGCACAAAACCGCCTGTGGACACGCTTGCCCCCAAAAACCGCCCCAAAGCACCGCTTAACACCGTACCAAAAAACATGGCAAAAATAAAAAACGGCACCACGCTAATCTCTTCATCGGCACTTATCTGCTGTGCGTCCGCTCGGGCAAGGGTCTCGGGGTCGGCTCGTAGCCGTTCGTCAATGCGTGCAATCCCTGCCGATATGCCTTGGGCGTATGCCCCTGTCTTAAAACTGGGTGTGATGTCTTCACGGATAATGCGGTTCAAACTGGCATCGGGCAACACGCCTTCCACGCCATAGCCCGTAACGATGTGCAATTTGCGGTCGTTAATCGCCACCGCCATTAAAATGCCTTCATCGGTGTCTTTTTGCCCAAGTTGCCAACGGTTCGCCACATTGATAGCATAATCAAAAATATCCATGCCGTCTGTGGTCGGCACGATGACCACCGCCATTTGAGCCAAGCCATCATCATAAATTCGTCTTAGCTGAGTCTCCAAATGAGCCTTTTCGCTGGCGGTCAAAATATGGGCTTCATCAACAACGGGATTGTTTAAAATCAGCTTGTCATGAGCAACCGCAGGGGCGGTGGATTGGCGTGGTGTGGCTGTCGTTTGGCTGTTTGCTTGGGCTTGATTTTGGGATTGTTGGGCTTGATTTTTGGCTTTATTTAATTCATTTAAAACAATCAAATTCTCCACCGCTTGCCCTTCGCTCTGAGCATCAGCGGTTGCTATGGCGGTGTTTTGGGCGTTGGGAGCGGTAGCGGTTGCCGTGTTGTTGGCAAAAGCAGGTACACCGACCCCAAGCACCACACTCATGCCAAGCGTGGCAAATAATGAACGATAACGGGTTGTGATTGGGGTCATGGGTTGCCTTTTTATGATAATCTTAATCTTAATGAATGTTTAGCTCTGGTTTGCAAAGTATGCTAAACAGAAAACCGTTCGTGGTGAGCTTGTCGAACCATGAAAAGGTTTTCTTTCACCCTTCGACTTAGCTCAGGGCGAACGGAAAACCTAATTCAGCATACTTTTTGAGCCACCACCGAATATTTTTATAAAGGGAATAAGGGTAAATTGCAATTTACCCCTACAAAACATGCAAGGTTATTGAGCCGTGGCGGTTGCCGAGCCTGTATTTGCCCCTGCTGTTGCCGAACCTGTATTGGCATTATTGCTATTATTGCCAAAATTGACCGTTGGGGCGGTGCTAATGGCTTGCTCATTTTCCACGCTAAAATTGGCTTTGGTTTGCATTCCAAACACTTTGGCGGTTAGGTTGGTTGGGAACTGGCGAACCGTTGTGTTATAGCCCTGCACGCTTTGGATATAGTTGTTACGAGCGACCGTAATGCGGTTTTCGGTGCCTTCTAGCTGGGCTTGTAAGTCTTGGAACATACCGTCCGCTTTGAGCTGTGGGTAATTTTCGGTTACCATCATCAGCCGTGATAAGGCAGATGTCATGCCCGCCTGAGCTTCTTGATATTGCTTCATGGCGTTGGGGTCGTTTAGGGTCTCAGGGGTGAGCTGAACGCTACCGACACGAGAGCGAGCTTGGGCGACTTCGGTCAACACTTCTTTTTCGTGTTCGGCATAACGCTCCACCACCGCCACAAGGTTTGGCACAAGGTCGGCACGGCGTTGGTACTGGTTCACCACTTCCGACCATTTGGCGTTGGTGTCTTCGTCTAGGGCTTGCAAGTTGTTATAACCACAACCTGATAGAGTTAGGGTGCTGGCAAGCAGGGCTGATGTGATGAGTTTTTTCATAAATTGCCTTTTGAATATAAAATAAAAAGTTATGCTTATAATAAAGATTTGTCCGTCAAATGCAAGTAAAAAAATGTAGCTTGTCTTTAAATAATTGGGATTTACAAGATAAATAATTGGAATTTACAAGGTTTTTTGCCATCATTTTATATTAAATCTATCTTAAAAATAACAACAAAAAACTTAATAAAACCAAAAAATTGTAAAAAACATTAAAAAATTGTAGATTTTTTTAAAAAAGTATGGCAAATTGTGAACACTTAAATTTTTATTCAACGCATCCTAGCTTGACTTAAAATGTTTATTGATGGCTTTGGATTTTTAGAAAACTTCCTGCAAAACTAGTTTTCCGTTCGCCCTGAGCCTGTCGAAGGGTAGCGGAAAACCGTTATGGTTCGACAAGCTCACCACGAACGGTTTTCTTTAATTTGGGGTTTTGCAGGAAATCTAGATATGGACAAATTGCTTGCGGTTTGTTTTGCCAAATCAATCGGTTAAGCTTGGAGTTGATTTTACTTTTTATTTGTCATGATTGCAAACGCATAGGGAGCGATGACTATGAATGAGATTGTTAATTGGCTAAACGGGATTATTTGGAGTCCTGCCTTGATTTATCTGTGTCTTGGGGCAGGGCTATTTTATTCCATTATGACCCGTTTTGTACAGTTACGACTGTTTGGCGAGATGATACGCCTTGTATTTAGCAAAACCAAAAGCGATGACGGGATTTCGTCCTTTCAGGCATTTGTGGTGGCACTTGCCAACCGTGTGGGCGTGGGTAACATTGCAGGGGTGGCGGCTGCCATCGGCTTTGGTGGCCCATCGGCGGTATTTTGGATGTGGGTGGTGGCATTTTTGGGAGCGTCCACCGCTTACGCTGAGAGTACGTTATCACAAATCTACAAAGAGCGAGACCCCATCACAGGGCAATACCGTGGTGGCCCTGCCTATTATTTTGAAAAAGGCTTGGGACAAAAATGGTACGCCATACTCTTTGCGGTGGCGATGATTATCTCGTGTGGCGTGTTTTTGCCAGGGGTGCAGGCTAATGGTGTCGCTAGTGCAGTAACTCGCATCACAGGCGAAGGCAATTTGGTCAATTTCTTGGGGCTAGAAGTCGGTACGCTACGCATTGCCGTCATGGCGGTTGTTGTGGTTGCGGTGGGCGTGATTATCCTAGGCGGTATCAAGCGTATTGCAAGCTTTGCTGAGATTGTCGTGCCATTTATGGCGGTCGGCTACATTGTGCTTGCCCTGCTTATCATGGTCATGAACCTTGACAAAATTCCTGCGGTCTTTGGGCTTATCATGGGCGATATCTTCAACCCAATGGCAGGTTTTGGAGCGGCGATTGGCTGGGGTGTCAAGCGTGGCGTTTATTCCAACGAAGCTGGTCAAGGTACAGGTCCACACCACTCAGGGGCTGCCGAAGTAGACCACCCATCTCAGCAAGGTCTTGTACAGGCGTTCTCTGTTTATGTGGATACGCTTATTGTGTGTACGGCAACTGCCTTTATGATTTTGACCATGGGAACGTACAACGTCCAAGGCACGCTTGAAACAGGGCAGTTCATCGTCCAAAATATCGATGCTGGCGTTGAGATTGGCACACCTGCCTTTACTCAGATGGCACTCGAGACGACTTTTGGGGCGTTTGGTAACTACTTTATTGCTGTTGCCATTTTCTTTTTTGCCTTTACCACGATTTTGGCGTACTACCACATCGCCGAGATTAATGTGGTATATCTGTCAAGATTCATCGGTAAGCAAGCTCAAAAAACAGGGCTGATGATTGCCAAAGTCATCATTCTTATCATGGTGGGCTACGGTGCGTTGAACAGTGCTGGGGCTATCTGGGCATGGGGCGATGTGGGCGTGGGTATGACTGCGTGGCTGAACATCATCGGTATCTTGATTATGTTCTTTATGGGGTCTCGGGTTACCATGCGAATGCTTGCCGACTATGAAGCACAGCGTAAATCGGGTCAGCGTATCACCTTTGATCCTGCCAAATTTGGTATCAAAAACGCCACATTTTGGGAAGAGCGTCTGCGTCAAAATGACAGACAAGACAGCTAACATCCATACAAACAAAACCGCTCAACTTGGGCGGTTTTGTCGTTTTATGGCAATCTTACAGACTTAGCCTTAATTATGATAAAATTTGGACTGCATTCTATCTCATTGACAAATATGTTTAAACTGCTTTATGTCATTTTCCGCGTATTATCATTATCGGTCATTGCTTTATTTTTACTGATTTTTAAATCAATACTAGATATCTTGTTAATTATCAAATCTTTTATTTTAAAACACAAGGATAAAAAACCCATGTTGCCACTTGACATCAATCATGCCATGCAAGAAACACCACCTGCTCCACAGGCGGTTATGATACAAAAGAACAATCATGGCGAGCAAAAACCGCCTTTTGAAAGTTATTATCCTGCAACCGATGTGCAAGCAGTACCCCCGCACATCATCGCAAGCTATCGCCATAAAGTACCTTCTAGACTGATTGACATTTGGCAAACGACAGGTTTTGGTAAATACGGTGATGGGCTGATTGAATTTATCAACCCCCAAGACTACGAAGAAAACTTATGGCGATGGCTAGACAGCGAACAAGAAAACTATACCCCATTTGCAATCAATGCCTTTGGCGACATGTTTTATTATCGCCGTTTAAGCGATGTTGGTGATGAAGATGTGTGCTTGCTAGATATCCAATATCGCAAATGCGAAGTGTTAGACTGGGATTTTGATGATTTTCTTGACGAGACTCTAACCGATGATGACTTTCGCCAAGAGTGGCTAAGGCTGGATTTGTTTTTGTCCGCCCAAAAACGCCACGGCAATTTGCAAAATGGCGAAGTTTATATGTTTACGCCCATTATCGCTCTGGGCAATCCTGCCAATAATGTAGAACTTCTTGATAAAGGGCTGGCAGTGGTTTATCAAATGCTGGTGCTTGAAATGGGCAAGGACATGTATCAATAGTAAATTCATCACTTCTTATAAATAATTGATATATAGTAACATTTTTACCGCTATTTATTGCTATAAAGTTACGAGATGTCTTTTTTATGGGTTAAACGGGTAACATACAGGCAAAATTTGGGCTATAATGCCATTTAGCATTTTAATGCACGACTGTTTATTCCCTTAATTCATCTCATAGGACACACCATGTTAAAGCCTACTCTTGCCATCAGCGTACTTGCCTTAGCTCTGTCTGCTTGTACCACCACCCAACACGCACAGCACGACCACCACACTCATGGGCACGCTCATCATGACCACCATCACGGGCACGACCACCATCATCACGACCACGCACATTGGGGCTATGCTGGCAGTAGCGTACCACCAGAGAACTGGGGCGACATCGAAGTAAACCGCCTATGTAAAACAGGTTAAGAACAATCACCCATCAACATCGACACCGTGGTTAAGCCACGCCCTGATGGCGACGGCAACTTTAACTTAGCGCCTAACTACACCGCCAGCGACTTTGAGGTGGTCAATAACGGTCACACCATCTCTTTTAATGCCAAAGACGACAAAAACACCCTAAATGTGAATGGCGTGGACTATAAGTTACTACAATTTCACTACCACGTGCCTAGTGAACACACCGTGATGAATGCGTTTTATCCATTAGAGATTCACTTTGTTCATCAAAATGCCAATGGCGGTCTGGCAGTGATTGGTGTATTGGTAGAAAAGGGGGCAACCAACATCAACCTTGGCAAAATCCTAACCGACCTACCCACAGATGGCAAATACACAGGCACATTATCATCCTTTAATGTCGCCACCATCATGCCCACCAACAGCCCCACCTATGCTTACAACGGCTCACTAACCACCCCACCTTGCTCAGAGCAAGTGCAGTGGCTACTAAAAGCCAAGCCAATCACTGCTGACAGCGAACAGCTAAATACCCTTGCCAAGCTCTACAACGGCAACAACCGCCCTGTACAGCCCCAAGGCGACCGCACGGTTCATATCGTAGAATAACAACTGCAGGGCAATCGCACTACAAAATTTTACATGAAATTGATTAAAAATCAAGCAAATTTAGTATTTATAGTTAATTTTATCTAAATATATTTTTAATAAATTATTCAAAATATAATTGGTTTGGTGAGTTTTTAAATAATTTGTGTCTAAAAATTGCCAATTTCTTCAAAAACATAATTTTATTTGCTAAAAATTAAATATAGTGCGATTGCCCTGATAACAATTGGCAAAATGATTGGCAATACTCGCCAAACATGCTACAATACAAACGCCCGAGTTTTTACTTGGGCGTTTTTAATTTATCATTGTTCAAGAACATCGTCATGACTCATCACGCCCCACATCGTCCTTTTGCCCCTACCATCATCTCGGCTGATTTTAAGACTTATCCTGCTGATTTCATTGTCAAGGAGCTGATGGCTGTTGATTTTAGTGGGCAAGGCGAGCATTTGTGGGTGCATGTCTGCAAAGTCGGCATGAATACCGCCTTTGTCGCCAAACTCTTGGCGGACTGGGCAGGCATTCTTATGCGTGATGTTGGCTACTCGGGACTAAAAGACCGCCACGCCCAGACGTATCAATGGTTTAGCCTAAGATTGCCCAAGCGTACTCTGCCTGCGGGAAGGTTTGATGAGTTTATCAAAAACCATTTAAAAGAGAGCGAAGACCTAACGCTCATCGCTCATCGCTGGCATGACAAAAAACTCCACCGTGGCACGCACAAAGCCAATGCCTTTACCATCACGCTAAGACAAGTGGCAGGCAAGACATCCGCCATCAATGCACAGCTTACTCACATCAAACAGGCAGGCGTGCCTAACTATTTTGGTGAGCAACGCTTTGGGCATGATGGCGATAACATCAACCAAGCCAAAGCCTTTTTTGAAAAAATACTCTCATCTGCCAAGCCTTATAAACCCTTTAAAAAAGACATGGACAAGCACAGCCTATATGTGTCATCCGCCAGAAGCATGCTGTTTAATGCCTTACTTAGTGAGCGAGTACGGCTTGGCAGTTGGGATAAGGCGGTGGCAGGCGATGTGTTTAACCTAGACGGGACGGGTTCTATTTTTTGTGCCGACATTGACGATGAGATCATTAGACGAGTATCAGAGCAGGACATTCACCCCACCGCCCCACTGTTTGGGGTGGGCGAGCCAAAAAATACCGATGAGAGCCTACGCATTTATCAGGCAGTATTGGCACAAGATGAATATGAACTCATCAAAAACGGACTGTTAAAAGTCGGGGTCAAACTTGCCCAACGTCCCCTACGCCTAAGGGTTCATGAGTTAAACTGGCGATGGCATGATGGCAGTCTAACGCTAGACTTTGAGTTACCCACTGGCAGTTTTGCCACCAGCGTGCTGTTTGCCTTATGTGAGAATTTGACTAAAAATCATTAAAACCGCTCCCACACTCCCACCTGCTCCGCCTTAGGCGTGGCGACTTGTCCAAGTTTTCGCCATGGCATGTTTGCCCCATGAAAATCCGACCCTACCGACACCATGAGTCCATGCTCTGCCACACATCTATCTATCATCGCTCGGGTGGATATAGGCTCGCTAGGGCTAGGCAACTCAATCGCCTGACCGCCCAGCATAGCAAAATCAGCGATGAGCTTACGCACACGAGTGGCGGACAAATCATAGCGAGCGGGGTGAGCCAGCACCGAAATCCCACCACATTCATGGATTAGCTCTATGGTCTGACCCATGGTTAAGCTATCAATGGCAACATAAGCTGGCTTATCATCTGCTAAATATTTATCAAAAGCATCTTGCACCGTCCGCACCACACCCAGCTCAAATAATACTTGTCCAATATGAGCTCGCCCCACCGCTTTGGCATTGCCTTTTGCCTTATCCAATACCGCTTGCCATAATACCTGCTCATCAATGTGAGCAAAATCCGCCATGTCTGTCAATATCCCTGCCATCTTTACCACAATGGCATGACCACGAGTTTCCCGAGAGTTTTGTAAATGGTTAAGTTTTTGATTTAATCGCTCTTTATCCTTAAAATTAAGGGCGACCACATGAATGGTCTTGGTTGTGGATTTATTTTTGCCATAGCCACCATTCATCTGATGATGGCAACTAATCTCCACCCCATCAATCAAACGCATGCCCAGCTCATCCGCCGTCTGCCGTGCTTCATCAATGCCAGCGGTGGTGTCGTGGTCGGTCAAGGCAAAAACTTCGATACCCGTCTCATGAGCCAACTTGACCACATGAGCAGGGGAGAATGTCCCATCGGAGCAGGTACTGTGGCTGTGTAAGTCCACTTTTATCATAGATTATCCATTTTATTTTGCTGTTTATTTTACCATCAAATAAAACAAAACCCCACCAATGGCAGGGTTTACACAAAGAACATGCTACTTATTGTGTTGTTGTGATTTTAGGTAGCTATTCACATCAATGCGTGTTTTGACCTGCGGGGCGGTCTGTGGCTGAGCCTGTGCTTGAACCGACTGGGGGGCTTGCTGTGGCTGAGCCTGCTGTGCTTGTTGCTGACTCTCTAAGGCACTGACATGACCTGCCGGAGCAGTTTGTAGGTTCTGAATCGGGGCTTGTTGTATGGTCACTTTTGGACGGTCATCCAAGGTCAAACCCGTAGCAATGACCGTGACATGAATCTCATCGCCCATGCTCTCATCTTGGACATAGCCATAGAAGATATTACCTTCTTCTAGGTCAGCAATCGATGACAATGCTTCGGCAATCTCTTCAGGTTCACTCATCATCAGCTCAGCGGCGGTAATGTTCACCAACAACCCCTTGGCATTTTCAAGGCGAATGTCATCAAGCAGTGGCGAGCGAATGGCTTTCTCGGCAGCTTGTCTGGCACGGTCATCACCACTGGCACGACCGATACCCATCATCGCATAGCCTTTGGCAGTCATCGCAGTACGCACGTCTCTAAAATCGGTGTTAATCACCACATTATCCGCCGTATCCACGATTTGTACCAAGCCACTTACCGCGTGCAGAAGCACATCATCGGCTTTTTTAAGGGCATCTGTAAAAGAGATTTGCTTATAAATCTTTAACAGCTTTTGGTTGGGAATGGTGATGATGGCATCAACCAACTCTGTCAGCTGACTAACGCCATCTTTGGCAGACTTCATGCGTTTTTTGCCTTCAAAGTCAAAGGGCGTGGTCACCACAGCAACGGTCAAAATACCCATCTCTTTGGCAATGCGAGCCACCACAGGAGCAGCACCTGTACCTGTGCCACCGCCCATGCCTGCGGTAATAAACACCATGTTGTAGCCATCTAACATTGAGCGGATTTCATCTTCGTCTTCTTCGGCGTAACGGCGACCTTCTTCGGGGTTGCCACCTGCACCCAGACCTTCTGAACCAAGCTGAATCTTATGTGGCACGGTCAAATTATCAAGGGCAGTACGGTCAGTATTGGCAGCAACAAACGTCACGCCATTAATACCTTCTTGCACCATATGTTCCACGGCATTACCGCCACCACCGCCCACACCAAACACGATAAAACGAGCTTTACCGTAATTTACTTGACCATCATCTGTGTCAAGACCATATTTAGACATTTGTTTCTCCGAATTCTTTTATCATAGTGACATAGAAAATATTTTGACATTATAACACCAATTCACCCCATATTAAATAGTAGGGTGAGTGATTGGCTTGAAATAAGCCTTTAATGGACAACGGTTGGAAGTTTTATAACAATTCTTTTAACTTATCAAGCCATGATTGACATCTTTTTCCGATACGCCCAAACAATCCAAGCCCGTCCATCTCACCAAATTGCCCACGCTCATCACGAGCATACTGCTCACTTTGATAATACATGAGTGCCCCCAAAATGCTGTGCAACTTAGGGTCGGACAGGTGTGTTTTTAATAAACCAATATTTTCATCACTCATCATCTGTGTGTGTACTGACACTTTGGTGTTAATGTCCATTTGACGTACGCTCACGCCAAACTGCCTTTCTATCAAGCTGGGCAAATCTCTCATGTCCGCCCCACCGCCAGCCAACACCACGCCCATGTCCATGAACTGGTCTAGCCCCCTGTCGGTCAGCTCATCAAAAATCTCATGTAGCAGTGCCAGATAGCGTGCTTCAATAACACTGGCAAGTTTGTACAAATGCACGGTCAGCTCACTGTCATGATGGCGTTTTTTAAGTGTGATAAAATCGCTTTTGCTTTGCTTGGTGGCGTTCGCTGAGCCGTGATGTTTCTTTAAAGATTCGGCTTCAAGCAAGGTCAGCCCAAGCGTGCTGGCGATGTCCATGTCCACCAGTTGCCCACCCACAGGCAGACAGCGACTATATAACAATACGCCTTCTTGATACAAACACACCTTGGTCAGTGCCGCACCGATGTCAATAAAGCACACGCCACGCTGTTTTTCATCAGCACTTAGGGCATACTCACTGCTGGTTACCCCATCAAAAAACATGGGGTGGACTTCCAAGCTGTTAGATGTCAGCAAATCCTTGATTTGGGCGTAGAACATGCTAGGCACGCTGATGAGATGATAGCTTGCTGTCAATTTGCTGGCGAGCATACCCACCACTTCTTTGGCATCTTGGTCATCATTGAGCCAAAAACGTTGCTGGCACAGCTGAACTTCTTTATGCTCTTTTTGACCCAATCTTGCCTTGGCTTCATTTAAAATATCTCGGACATCATCATGCGTTATCTTACGCCCAAGTTTACCCCCACCTGTGGGCTGTTGTCCTGTGATGATTTTGTCATGAATGCCATTTTCGCCTTTCATGGAAGGACTGGCAAAGGACAGACCCACATAAGAAACTTGCACGCCTGCCATGTCAATGGCTTCACGCACAGATTTATGGATGGCACTGAGCAAATGCTCCCGATTGACGATTTGACCACCAAAAAAAGCGTCCGTTTTGGCAATGCCCAAGCCCATGACCTGAGTTTTTTTGTGATGCACGTCAAAATAGCCCACAATGGTATAAACCGCCGTGGAACTAAGATGAATCACCGCATGAATGTCAGAATCGGGTATCATATATCAAATTGGGGAAATTTCCCGCCCTAAAAAACAAGTAAAATAGATTGCCAAAACACTTGCCTTAAAAATCTATCAAAAAATCAAAATAAATCAAATCTTAAAAACACAAAGTTAAATATACCCCAAATCAGCCTTTACTTTTTATTTCGCCACGCAATGGAAAACCCATTTTTATAACGCAAATCCACCGACTGCATCTCGTCAATGCGGTCGACAAATCGCTCTTTTAACACCACTGACAAATGATACAATTTTTGCTCGGTATTTTCATTATCCACGACCACCCGAAGCCCATTATGAAAACGAATAACCCAAGTGTTACGGGGTGTCAAAATCAAATCATTCACCGTTAGACCAAGGGGGGTAAACCGTTCATTGACATAACGCATTTTGTGCATGATGGTATTGACATCAGCGACCGACCCATACAAAGTCACCAAGTCGGCATTCATCAGCTCGCTTTTGTTGGCAGGCTTAAACACCACACCATTAGCATCCAACAAATCCTGACTGCCAAAATTAGCGATGGGCTTGCGTGGCACAACTTCTACCACAATGCCACGATACCAATCTCGCTTGACCGTGGCGTACTCCACCCATGATAACGCCATCAACTCATCATGGATTTGGTGTAAATTGCCACCAAAAAAAGGGAAATCACCCAAAGGCAAAACCGCCCCAGTCAGCGACTCACGCTCAAAGGCATTTAGGTTTGATGACTCCACATAAATGGGCTTGGCAGGGCTTTTGCCGATGGTTTGCACGGTAAAAAAACCGATGGCAAACAGCAGGACAAGTGTCACTAAGGCAGATTGCCATGATTTTGACAAATGTTTGTCATCATGCTCTGCACGCTCATGATTGATGCGGTCTACTGCCATCTCTGCCACGGTCACACTCACTAAAAAGCTTATTTATCATCAAAATCTGCCAGTCATGTATTTTTGTATTTGACAAATTTTAATCAAATAAGGCTAAAATTTGTGTATTTTACCTTATTTTAATGTGCTTTGAAAGTAAAATTCATCGCTAGGTAGCTGTTTTTATATGAAGTCACTATTTATCTCGTTGTTTGTATTGCCTAACAAGATTATCATTGCAAGGTTTGTGCCAAAATCTTCACACACAAATCCGCAAATTCAATCCCTGCCTGCTTGGCTGCCATTGGCACAAGACTGTGGTCAGTCATACCTGGCACGGTGTTGATTTCTAGGACATATAGCTTGCCGTCATCGGATTTTAAGAAATCCACCCGAGACCAGCCACGACCACCCATGGCAGAAAAGGCACGTTTGGCAAGCTCGCCCATTTCACGCTCTTGCTCAGGCGTCAAGTCAGACGGGCATTGATATACCGTATCATCACGCAGGTATTTGGCTTCATAGTCATAAAACTTGCCCTTGGGGATAATGCGAATGCTTGGCAACACGTCATCGCCAAGTAGTGAACAAGCGTACTCACCCCCTGTAATCGCCTTTTCCGCCAAAATCTCGCCATGATACTGTTTAAGCTTTGGGTACGCCTTTGCCAAACCACCCGCCTCTTCTATCATCATCACGCCCACGCTAGAACCCTCAGAAGCAGGCTTGACAAATAACGGCAAGCCAAACTCACGCTCCACCGTTTCAAAATCACTATCATCATGCAAAACCACATAAGGCACGTTTGGCAAGCCTAGCGACTGCCATACCAAACGGCAACGAAATTTATCCATGGCAATGGCGGATGCTAGCACGCCACAGCCTGTATAAGGAATCTTAAAGCCGTCAAGCACGCCTTGCAAACTGCCGTCTTCGCCAAAAGTGCCATGTAGCACGTTGAACACACGGTCATACTCACGCAATTTTGAAATGTCGGTCTCTTGTGGGTCAAAATGATGAGCGTCCACGCCTTTTGACAGCAGGGCATTTAGCACCGCCCTGCCACTATTTAAAGACACTTCACGCTCGGCACTAAAACCACCGCAAACCACGGCAACTTTACCAAATTTTGTTACATCGTTCATATATTTAATTCTCTAATTAAAGTGCAAATTGCACAAAGTTATTGCTGGTTAATTATCAAACCAATTTTCAATCATCAAACCGTCAATATATTTAAAATCGTCCACATTGCGAGTTACCAAAATGGCGTTATTGGCTAGGGCAATGGACGCAATTTGACTGTCGGCAAAAGACAAAGTTTTGCCTTTTGCTCGGCATTCGGCACGGATTTTGGCGTGAATGTCGGCACATTCTTGGGTGTAGTGGTACATCGGTAAAGATAAAACATTATTAAAAAGAAAGGCAGAAATTCGCTCTTTCTTTTTAATTTCTTCGGCTTTAATATTATGCAAGCCATATAACAATTCATGCCAAACCGTAATTGCTAAAATCAACTGTTTATTTCTATCTTTGGCACATCGCTCAAATGTTTGCACAACGTTAATTTCAGGTTGTTTTTTGGTTAATTCTGAAAAAATATTATTATCAGGCAAAATTAACTGTTTCATTCAAAACTCACTTCTCGCCCAATATCATTTCTATCCTTGGTATCTGCCCAAGAATTATCATCATCCAAAAACATCTCACTTTTGTCATGCCAATTTTGCCACAATTCAAAAAAGTTTTGATTGGCATTCATTTCGTCTTTTTCAATTTCTGATTGAAATACATTTATCCAATCAATCATTTTTTGTTGGCGATTGATTGGTAATGATTGTATATAACCAATAACTTGATTGATATTTTGAATAGGCTGTGTTTGCATATTCACCCCCTATAAATATAAATTATTATCTCTCAGTTCCAAACAAATCTGCCCCACATTACCCGCCCCTTGCGTGATAAGTAGGTCATTGGCGTGTAGGGTAACTTTTAGCACTTGGGCGATTTGTTCTTTGTCATTGACACTTAGCACAATCGGCTCAACCTGCCCACGCTCACGCAGTGAACGAGCCAAATCGTTGCTACTCGCCCCCTTAATCGGCTCTTCGCCAGCACTGTACACATCAAGTAAAATCAGCTTATCCACCTGCGATAACACATTGACAAACTCACTAAAGCAGTCCCGTGTACGGCTGTAACGGTGTGGCTGAAACATCATCACCAAACGGCGGTCAGGGTAGCTTTGGCGTGCCGCCTTAATGGTCGCTTGCACTTCGGCAGGGTGATGACCGTAGTCATCAACGAGCAGGATATTTCCCCCGTCATGGCTTACGTCCGCTTGCTGTTCAAAGCGTCTGCCCACGCCTGCAAATTTACCCACCGCACGCACAATCGCCTCATCGTCCACGCCTTCATCGGTGGCTAGCGTAATCGCCCCCAAGGCATTTAGCACATTATGCTCACCGGGGATATTTAAGGTCAAGCGAAGCGGTTCACGGTCTTTGCGTAGCACGGTAAAATGCGTGCGAGTACCGTCCACCACCACGTCCACCGCTTGCACGTCATTATGCTCTTTAAAGCCAAAGGTCAGCACAGGGCGAGCAATGTCATCAATCATGCCGTATAGCTCATCGTCATCGCCACACACCACCGCCAATCCATAAAACGGCATATTATGCAAAAACTGAATGTAGGCTTGTTTTAGCTTGTCAAAACTACCGCCATAAGTATCCATGTGGTCTTCGTCAATGTTGGTAACAATGCTCGCCATAGGACGCAAACTCAAAAATGACGCATCAGACTCGTCCGCTTCCGCCACAAGGTATCGGCTACTGCCCAAAGACGCATTTTTGCCAGACGCATTCAATTTACCGCCAATCACATAAGTCGGGTCAAGCCCCGCTTCGGTCAGCATCATGGTAAGCAGACTTGTGGTCGTGGTTTTGCCGTGAGCCCCTGCCACCGCAATGCTATGGCGGTATCGCATAAGTTCGCCCAACATATCGGCACGGCGAACCACGGGCAGTCGGGCTTGCAGAGCGGTTTGAATCTCGGGGTTGGTTTTATCAATGGCGGACGACACCACCAGCACGTCAGCATTTTTGATATTGGATGAATCATGCCCGATAAACACCGTAATGCCTAGGCTCTCTAAACGCTTGGTAACCACGCTTTCTTTAATGTCCGAGCCTGTAACCGTATAGCCTTGGTTGGCAAGCACTTCGGCAATACCGCACATACCTGCCCCACCGATACCAACAAAATGCACGGTGTTAATCCGTCTCATTTCTGGGATTTCAATGAGTTGTTTGGGCAGGGTTTTGACGTTGGTTGAATTTGGCATAACTTTTTCTCTTTTTAGGTGTTAAATGGGTTGAATAAATGATTTTTTTAAATATCATCAACAATACGCCAAGTAATTTGAACTGGTTTCATGTCCTGATAAGATATTGCTTTAACTTTACCAAAATAAGTAAAATCATCTCTGTTGGCTTCACGATAAAATAGATTGATTGATGTTTTTGGGTTTAACAATTCTTGTATTTGAGATTGTCCCATTTTGGCATTGCTTTTTGCAAACCAGTATATTTCATCATCAGATAAAAACTTATTATCATAGTCATGACCCGTTCTGCCTTCTATGCCAATATTTACAAATAGATAATAGGCATTTTCAAACTTAAAATATCCAGTTGTATAAACCCCGCCCCGATGACCATTTTCATCTTTTGGCACGCCAATCAAATCCAAAACATCACTTCTTTTGTATTTTTTATTTAATTGAAAATTAGCAGTCATTTTTTAATCCATTTATACAAATAACGTAGATACCAATCAAAACCGATACATATAAACCGCATGGTTAATAATCTCACCATTGACGTTTTCATTATTGGCAATGATACCACAAAACTCAAATCCTAATCGCTCGGCAACTTGTCGGCTTGGGGTATTATGCTCGCCTGCCTTAATGTCCACCACGTCCATGCCATAGGTATGTTTGGCAATGTCCATAATCGCACGCACGGCAAGGGTCATAATACCACGCCCTTGATACTCTTGGTGTAGCCAATAGCCAATTTCCGCCTTTTTTAGATGATGATAAATGTTATTTAAACTCACCGCCCCGATGATTTTATCATCATAAATAATATGAGTATGAATGGCTTTATCATCGGCATATTGGTGTAAGGCAAATTTGACAAATTCACGATAGCTATTTTCGCTAAAATTATTCGCCCACGGGAGCCATTTACCCAAATAATCTTTTTGAGCATTGACAATATCATTCATTTGATTGGCAAATGATGAATGCACCAAGGTTAGGCTTAATGTGTCGTTGATTTTATGGTAAAACATTTTAATGTCCAATTAACCAAACTGAACACTTTTTTGATTGGTCATTACTTTGGCAATGGCACTGGCGATTAAATCGTTCAAACTTATCTCATTATTTTCTTTATCCAATTTGGTACGGGCTTTTTCAGCCACCAAAAAGGCTTGTTTGATATGCTCTACGCCACCGCCATTTGTCATTGCCATTTCAAGAAATAATTCAATATCTTCATGGCTTTGCATATAATCAACTGGGTCAAATTTTTTTAATTCACTCACTTTCATTGTCAATCTCCGATGATAACAATTTGGCTTTTTTAATATCATCTTGCTGGCTATCTTTATCGCCACCACACAGCAAAATAACTACCACGTTGCCACGAATAACATAATACACACGATAACCTGCCCCGTCATGAAATCTTAATTCATGAACACCACCACCGACTGAATTAATGTCGCCAAAAAATCCTTCATTTTCAATACGAAAAAGACGTTCAGCAATTTGCATTTTTACACGTCTGTTGCGTAATTTGCTTAACCAACGGTCAAATACAGGCGTACTAACAACCTGATAAGGAGTTAATGGGGTATCACTCATGCCTTAACCACACGCTCCACAATATCCGCCACTTGTATGGTCGTATCTGTTTTAGCAAAGGCTCGGGCGTTATTTGCCATATCTAGGCATTTTTGGCGGTCAAGATTGCCTAGAATCTCGGCAAGTTTTTCGCCCGACAGCTCGTTTTGGGGCAACAAAATCCCTGCCCCATGCTCGGTTAGGCTCTTGGCATTGGCGGTTTGGTGATCGTCCACAGCGTGCGGTAGCGGAATAAAAATCGGAGCAACACCCACACTGGCAATCTCCGTTACCGTCAAAGCCCCTGCCCGACAAATAATCACGTCCGCCCAACTGTACGCCTGTGCCATGTCATCAATAAACGGCATGACTTCAAACACATGACGGCTCGTGTCAATCCCTGCTTGCGAATAAGCAACCAACATGGCGTTGTGGTTGTCCTTACCGCATTGGTGTCGTACGGTTAGGGGCTTGTCCGACAGTTTTAAGAGTTCCACCACCGCTTCGTTAATGGCTTTCGCCCCAAGCGAACCGCCCACCACCAGCACCTTTAAAGGCGATGTGTCCGCCACGTCATAACGCTCGCTTGGCGGTGTGGTATTGATAATCGCATTGCGTACAGGGTTGCCCACCGTGATGAGCCTGTCGCCCATGCCACTAAATGCCCCGTCAAAGGCTTGTAGCACTTTTGCCGAATGGGGAGCTAGGGTCTTGTTACTCATGCCTGCAATGGCGTTTTGCTCGTGAATGATGAGCGGTTTGCCTGATAATTTGCTCGCCAATCCCCCCGGTACAGTAACATACCCGCCAAAGCCGATAACCACATCTATGTTGTTGTTTTTGATGATGTTTTTGCTTGCCATGACCGCTTTAAATAGCATAAAAGGGAGCTTAATCGCCCGAGCCAATCCCTTACCCCGAAGCCCCTGCATATCAATATGGTGCATGGTGTAGCCGTGTTTGGCGACAAGCTCGTTTTCCATGCCATTTGGCGTGCCAAGCCAATGCACCACCGCCCCACGAGTTGTCAGCTCGTCCGCCACCGCCAACGCAGGAAAAACGTGTCCGCCTGTACCTGCCGCCATAATCAATACATTCATCGTTATTCTCTAATTTAAAATTTAACCCCCTATTCTGTAACAAAATGGGGGAAATTACAAGGGGAAAATGAGTGGGTGGGGGAATTTTTCTACTATCTAATAGGGCATGTTGAACCTTTATAACACAACTTAAAATTTAGACATATTATGGAAATAAAATGATGTTTTTTGCATGAAAAACAGGAGATTTTTCTCATTTTCCATTACAAACACCAAAGGCAGGCACGCCCTAACTAATGCATTAATTTTACAGATTGTTATTTAAAATACAAATCATAAATGCATTATCATAACAAAACACTTATCACACCACCAAAATCACACGCTCTATTTTTATCCATCACAAACCATCATAAAAAATTTTGATAAACCCTGCCATTATCCGATATAATAGACGGCTTAAAATCCAAGCCATCCTAGCTCTAAACCCAATCATGAAAAAAATACTACAAAATCAAAAAATCGCCGAGTTCATCAGCCAAATGCCCATCATCAAACGTCTGTTTTTTAGCGTGTTTGGCACGATGGTACTTGGGTTTTTGTTTTTGTCTTTGTTATCGTACAACACCCTAGACCCCGCATGGTCGCATGTCGGCACACGAGAGCAAATCACCAACGTCGGTGGTCGTCTTGGGGCTTGGGTCGCGGATATTTTACATGTGTTTTTTGGTCATGGAGCATGGTGGCTGGTGCCGGTCATGGTCTACGAACTGGCACTTTTGTGGTGGCGACAGTCGCAGGTCATGTGGCAACTTCGGGTGCTTGCGTATGGCTTTTTGCTTGTTTGTATCAGTGGATTGCTGGCAAGCTACGGGGTGGTAGGTGAGCATAACGCTGGGCTGACGACGGGGGGTGTGGTCGGTTTTGAGTTGTATCAAGGCTTGGTGTTTCAATTTGGCAACATCGTCAGCGTCCTATTTTTACTTATCATCACCGCCATCGTAATGACGTTGGTCTTTGAAGTGCGTCCTGCGTTGCTATTTGGTTATTTCATGAATTGGCTGGACAACAATAAGTCCCCCACTCACACCAAGCCCACCGAGCCATCTGGGGACAATGATGCACTCTTTGAAGTCATAGAAAATGACACGCCTGCACACACGTCCACTCACCTACCCAATGATAACTTATCAGAGTTTTTACAGACATCAGGATTGCGTGATGAGATATTGGCAAACATCCAACAGGACAAACAAGACCAAGAACCGCAAGCAAGTCGTGTGGAGATTCATGCTGATGAAGTGGTGCTAAAAGTGGACAATCTTACGCTAGATGTTAATCAGCCAAGCAGTCAGCCATCGGATGATTTTTACAAAAATCATACAAAGCCGTTAGAATCCATGAATGACGATGAACTCATTGACATCTTAAATCATGATTCTGATGATATTACTAAGACCCCACCCAAAAGTAAACTCACCATCATCAACACGACTGACAACACCAGCACGTTTGATACACTTCCATCACAACCACCATCAGTCAAACCAACTGAAAGTGGTAACACCAACAAGACCCATCACGGCGATGTGACAGATTTTGATGTGGCACTTGACGATGAAGATGAGATTGATTTTGTTTATCAAAATAGCCAAACCAATCAAACCAAACACATCAGCCGTGATGACGTGTTCGCTGATGATTGGGCGGATTTGTCCGAGAGCCTACTGGGCTTGGGGGGCACCAATGACAAGTCCCTTGATGATAACGAAAACAACAAGGATGATAAAGCAAATGCCAAAAGCGAAGACGGCTTGAATGACAAGACAGAGCATGTAACATCAAGGCATACAACAGACGACACAACTCCCCCGCTACACCCTGATAACTTTACCCCCAAAAGACCCTTGCCTGTGGCACAGACCCCAAAACAGGCACATTTTAAAGGCACTAAGGACACGGACATAAGCACGGACAAAGACGTGGACACGTCAGCTCCGCCACGCTCACGAGCGATGGACACGCTCACCCATCGCATGAGCCTATCGCCCATCCCTGAGCTGTCCATTCTAGACAAACCCGATGCAAATAAGCAGCCCAGCTATACCGAGCGAGAGCTACAACAGTTATCTGAGCTTTTGGAGATTAAATTAAGAGAGTTTAACATCAAAGCAAGTGTGGTCAGTGCCATGGTCGGACCCGTGGTAACTCGCTTTGAAGTGGAACTGGCGGCAGGCATTAAGGCAAGCCGAGTGACGGGGGCGGCACAGGATTTGGCACGGTCGCTTTCTATGGCGAGCCTGCGTGTGGTCGAAGTCATACCAGGCAAGCCTTATATCGGCATTGAAGTGCCCAACAAAAAGCGGGAGATGGTGCGACTCATCGAACTGCTAGATACGCCTGATTATAAAAACCCTGACAAGCAAATCGGTGTCGCCATCGGCAAAGACATCGGCGGTAAGGTGGTCATTGCCGACCTTGCCAAAGCCCCACACATGCTCGTGGCGGGTACGACAGGCTCGGGCAAGTCAGTTTTTGTAAACTCTATCTTGCTCTCCATACTCTTTAAATACACCCCTGATGAGCTAAAACTGGTCATGATTGACCCCAAACAGCTAGAACTTGCCAACTATGGCGACATACCGCACCTGCTCACGCCTGTGATTACTGACATGACCGAAGCGACCGCCGCCCTAACGTGGTGTGTGAGCGAGATGGAACGGCGTTATCAGCTCATGAGCTTACTGCGTGTGCGTAAAATCTCGGAGTTTAACAAAAAAGTGGTACAAGCTGAGATGTCAGGCGAGCCGATATTTGACCCGCTATGGCGAGCGGACGAAAATGTCAGCATCAAGACCGCCCCCAAGCTCAAGTCTTTGCCACTCATCGTCATCGTGGCGGATGAATTTGCCGATATGATTATGCAACTGGGCAAAACTGCCGAAGAGCCGATTGTTCGCCTTGCCCAAAAGGCTCGCGCCGCTGGCATTCATCTGGTGCTTGCCACTCAGCGTCCGACGGTGAATGTCGTCACAGGTCTGATTAAGGCGAATATCCCGTCCCGTGTCGCCCTACGAGTGAACTCAAAAGTGGACAGTCGTACCATCATCGAAGAAGGTGGGGCTGAGAACATGCTGGGCAATGGCGACATGATGTTCATCGGGCCAGGCGAGAACACTCCACGCCGTGTACATGGGGCATATGTTGATGATGATGAGGTTAACCGTGTCTGCGATGCGTGGCGTGAGCGTGGCAGTCCTGACTATATTGACCTGTCAAACAGCTACACCTTTGAAGGCGAAGGGTCGGGTGATGGACTGGGTAAGGGCGGTGATGATGAATATTATCATCAAGCGGTGACTTTTGTTATGGAAAGCCGTAAAGTCTCCATATCCAGTATTCAGCGTAAGCTGGGCATTGGCTACAACCGTGCTGCTCGTATCGTGGACATGATGGAAGAGGCAGGATTGGTCAGTCCGATGGATAATGCTGGTAAACGGCAGATTTTGATGTGATAAGATGACAATCTGCCTTGATTATAATACAAAAAAGAGCCTAGACATAGGCTCTTTTTTATGGCATTTACGGCAGTTCCCGTCAATGACGTAGCACTGGGTAGCTGACACCAGCCCCATTCCAGAAATGATGAGAGATAACCCAACAAACATTATCGCAACATCGGCACAATGGGAATTTTGGTATTATACCCTTATTTTTAAGTGATGGCAAATAATAATTTAGGGCGTACTCTCTGCTCTCCGATAATTTTTAAAAATTAAACTCTTAAAAAAGAGAGTAAACCTAAATTTACTCTCCTAATGGGTTAATCTGCCTAATCAGCCCTTAATAGCTTTACCTTTTAATTGCATAAAGGCTTGCTCTACACGTTCACTGTGGTCACGGATTTTTTGTTCCACTTGGGCGAACTGTTCTTTTAGGTATTCATCGGCTTCATGTAAGCGGTTGGCAAATTCGGTGCGTTTTAGCTCCATGGATTTGGCTTTTAGGGCGTGCCATTCTTCCACGGTATTGGTAAAGGCGTCGTATTCGGCAGTGATTTTATCTTTAAACATCATGAGCTTATCATCTAATGACAAATCCCCACCTGCAATGCGAGCTTCTGCACGTTTAAACTGCATGGTGACTTCGGCATGTTTGATGGTTAGGTCATCGACGGTTTTTAGCTCTTTGGCAAGACCGATTTTGGATAAGCCGGCGATGAGCCATTTGGTTGGGTCGTATTGCCACCATTTGACTCCGTTACGATAGTCGTATTGGAAATAATGATGGTAGTTGTGATAGCCTTCGCCCCAAGTAAAAATCGCCAAAATCGGGTTGTCACGGGCGGTGTTTTCATCGGTATAAGGGCGTGTGCCGAACATGTGGCACAACGAGTTGATAAAAAAGGTAAAATGATGGGTCAGCACCATACGCAGTAGCCCCACGATGATAAATGCCCCAAGCATGTCGCCAATGATAAGCCCGACAGCACTTAGGATGATGACATTGGTCAGCAGTACCCACAGTCCATAATGCTCATGTTGGTGTACCAGTACCTTGTCTTTTTTTAGGTCGGGGATGTTTTTATAGTCGTATTGACCGCTCGGGTATTTTTTTAACATCCACTGCATGTGGCTAAACCAAAAACCACGACGTGCCGAGTAGGGGTCATCATATTCATCATCGACATGGCGGTGATGGACACGGTGTCCCGAACACCAGTCAAAGGCAGAGCTTTGTACCGCCAAGGTCGCCCCGATGAGCAAAAAATATTTGACAACGGGGTGAGCTTCATAGGACTTATGGGCAAATAAGCGGTGGTAGCCTGCGGTGATGGACAGCCCCGTCCATGCCATAAACAGCGAAAAGGCAATCCACAGAGCAGGGCTGGTGTCATGTGTCCACAGATACCACGGCACCAAAATCAAGGCGAGCAAGGGCGTGCTGATGAGAAAAACAGCAGGCACCCAGTTGATGGGGGGATTTTCAAAATCTTGGGGGTTGTGTTTGGCAGTCATGGTGTTTTCCTGTGTTGCCTGTTTTGGTGCACTATTATACATGAATTTATCAAGGATGTGAACGCCCATGCACAAAAATTTATTAAAAATGAACATTTGTTAAGCCATAAGAAGTGATTGTTTTTTAATAATTTTTTATCAAAATTTTGGGAATGAATGGTGTGTGGCAGGATGGATGGTTTTAAAATATTTCACAATGTTTAAAATTTTGTTATAATTGAGAAGATTTTACATTTTTTGCCCACTCAGGGAATAAAGACATGAGCAGTCGTAAAGAACAGTTTGAGCACCGAGAACGGCAGATTTTGGCGACTGCTGAACAGTTGTTATTAGAATCAGGCGATTATGATTTGACCTTGGACAGTTTGGCACGCCATTTGGATTTGGCAAAGGGGACGTTGTACAAGCATTTTGTGAGTAAGGATGAGCTACTGTTACGACTGCTCATAGAGTACGAAAAACGCCTGTATGAGATGAATGCCATTGATGATGGGGCGGGGGCAGGCGTGGCTCGCATGGTGCTACAACTGCTTTTGCGTCCACAGCGAGCGATGATGTTTCACCACCTAGAAGATAAATTATCATCGACCGCGTCAGGGCTAAACCGCCTGTTCGGTGAGTTGTATAAGATTCGCCGTGAACGCATGAAACGCATTTATGAGATTGCCGAGCGGTATCTGTCCGAGCAGAACAGCACCATGGCGACCCGAGATTTTTTGGCAAGTATTTGGGCATTAGGGCAAGGCGGGGCAGGGCTGTTAAATTCTAGCTTTTATCAGCGCTATCTGGGCGACAGAGACACCTTAAAATATGCCTTTGTTGTGCAAATGCTGGACTTACCAAAACTCTACACCCAAGACATTACCAAAGATGCTGTCAAAAATACCGACAAAGACACCAACCAAGACATTGCGGTCAAGTCATTGCCACAGACAGATGACGAGACGGGCATCACTCCCGCTAGCGATGAGCAAGCCCCTGCCATTACCCCCAAGCTGATTAAGCCATTGACACCGCCTTTGGTGTGATGTCATTGGATTTATTACCTTATTATTGCATTGCATTTACCCCTAATTTTCGGTACAATCATTCATCACCAATAACCACACGACAATTAAGGATTAATGCATGCTCACCATTCTCACCGCCAACCAAAAAGGGGGCTGTGGCAAGACATCAATCAGTCTGACCCTAGCCGTCGCCTTAGCTCATGAAGGCTACAAGGTCGCCATCGCAGACGCTGACCCCCAAAAATCTGCCTTGCGTTTTTTAAAATACCGCCCCGATGACGTCACGCCCATCATGGGTATTGACTGGCGAGACAGTGACGACATTGGCGATTTGCCCAAAAAAATAGACAAAGCCAAGCCCGATGTTCTCATTATTGACGCCCCAGGGGCAGTGGCAGGCGAGCGTGCCGAACGGCTTATTGGCGAGTGTGATTTGATGTTTGTGCCGGTGTTGCCGTCCTTTTTTGACATAGACAGTACCAAGCGATTTTTAAAAAATATCGCCGACATCAAGCGAATCAGAAAAGGCAAAGTGAACGTTCATCTCATCGCCAACCGCATACGTCCACAGCTCATGGATGGGGGCATACCAAGCGACAAACTATTGGCGATATTTGATGAGATAGGGCAACGCCCTTTGGCTTATATCAGTGAGAAAAGTGCCTACACTCAGCTTGCTGATGACGCCCTGACCATCTTTGACAAAACACAAAAGCCCTACCAAGACGCCAAAGGACAATGGCAACCGATATTAGCACTCATCAAAAATAAGCTCTCAGACAACGGCAAATGTGCAGACATGAGTACGGACGGCAGTTGGTTTTAGGTTTATTTGCCCTTTTTAATATTGGTTATTTGAATTTATCCCACAAAAAAATCCCGCCATAAGACGGGATTTTTATAATTAACCAAAGAATTATACATCTTCTTCTTTGTACTGTGGTACAGGTTTTTTGAAGCCACCTGTCTTGATACCAAGCCAGATAAAGCCCAAGAACGCCCAGAACAGACCCACACCAAAGGTTGTGCTGTCCACTTCTAGCCACATCAAGAAAATACTGATAAAGCCAATCACAGGCACCACGACATAGCTGATGATTTGTTTGGGTGTATTAACCATCTTATCACGCACCGCATAGCGGAAAATGACCGATAGGTTTACAAAGCTAAATGCCGTCAATGCACCAAAGCTGATTAGGTTTACCACCGTCTCCAAACTAATAAAGCCTGCGGTCAAAGCCACACCGCCAGCAATCAGAATGTTATTGACAGGGGTCAAGAATTTGGGGCTTAGCTGACCGAAGATTTTGTTGCTAATCACGCCATCACGACCCATCACATACATAAGACGAGACACACCAGCGTGAGCCGAGATACCAGACGCCATCACCGTTACAATAGCAAAGCCTAACACAATCGCTTGGAACGCTGAACCGCCCACCAATAGCAGGATTTCGGCTTGGGTTTCGTCCACCGCCTCAAAGTACAGCTCAGGGTTACTTGGCAAATAAGTTTGCATGAAGTAAGCACTAACAACAAACACCGCACCTGCGATTAGGGTAGTCAAAATCATCGCTTTTGGCAGGGTATTTTTGACGTCTTTGGTCTCTTCGGCAAGGCTAGAAATCGAGTCAAAACCTGTAAACGAGAAACACAAAATGGTCGCACCTGTAATCAAAGCTCCCACCGAAGTCATCTCACTCCAAAACGGCTTTAAGCTCCACAGCTCATAGATGTCTTCTGGGTTGGTGTTGGCGGCGTATTGTGCCATTTGCAATTTGCTATAAATCAGATAGGTAAAGACGGCAATCACAAGCAGTTGCACCGCCACAATCCAACTGTTAAAGTAGGCAACGGTTTTTGAACCAAAGATATTAACCAGAGTCATCAGCCCCGTCAGACCAATCACCCACACCCAGTGGTTCACCGCAGGGAATAGGGCTTCAAGATACAGCACGGCAAGGATAATGTTTACCATCGGCGAGAGCAGATAATCCAGCCAGCTTGACCAGCCGACCATAAAGCCCATAGACGGGTTAATCGCTCTTTGTGTATAAGTGTAAGCTGAACCTGATGACGGATAGGCACGAATCATATGCCCATAGCTGATTGACGTGAGCAAAATGGCGAATAGTGCAAAAAGATAAGACATCGGCACGTGTCCAACACTATCACGGGAGACCATACCAAAAGTATCAAGCAAAGTCATCGGCTGAATATAAGCCAAACCAATGATGATGACGTGCCATAGACCAAGATTTCGCCGCAATTTTGCAGCTTGGGTAGTAACAGGTGTACTCAACGTAGAGTCCTCCAAAAAGCGTGCGTAAAACCGTAAACGCAAAACAGAGAAAAGGCGTTGGGGGTGCTAATACTGTTATCAAACGTACTTTTGGCAGATAAAATCTGTTAGCGGGCGTGTTTGAGATTTGATTAAGCTATCAACTCCGAGTTAAAAAACTGATTGACCGAAATGGCAATCTCTTTACAAATTTTTACAGACGTAAAAAAACGGCTAATTTTACCCCAAAAATTGACCCATGCCAATCAATTTTTTAAAAATCCAGCCATATTTAACAAGATTTTTGTAACATTGATGAGTTTTTAATCAAAAAAATCCCCATAAAAAATAAGGCTTTATTCTTCATCAAGATTATTCAAAAACATATGAAAGGTTAAAGCAGCCTGACTTGGACATTTTATAATACATTTGAAAAATTGGGCGGATTGGGCGGATTGGGCGGATTGGGCGGATTGGAAAATTGGAAAATTGGAAAATTGGAAAAATTACCCATTGCCAAAAAGGGAATGCAAAAACACCCCTTTTTTTGTTTATGTTAAACACCCTACCCGTCCAACGACTCCGCCAAAATCACGCCACCGTCTTTTTTGGTAATCACCACCGTGCCAGAACGTGGGGTTTTGCCCCCTGCCACCGCCCCAAACGTGCCTTCGGGGTGCTGAATGTTGATAAACAACGCCTTGCAATCAGGAGTCATGGTAATGCCTGTTACTTCGCACCCTTTTGGCCCGACAAAAAAGCGTTTTAGCGTGTCGGGCGTGGCTTTTGCCCCCATGTGGGTGGTTTTACCTGTGGTTGTGGAAAGAGTTGCCCCGTCTCCGATGTGGTTGGGCAGACTTGCCAGTAGCATACAGTTGGTCGTTTTGGTGTACGCTCCGTCATCGGTCTGAATCCACAGCACGCCACGGGGGTCAAAAAACAGCCCGTCAGGGGATGATAGGTCATTCTCGGCGGTCAAGCCTGATAGGTTTTGCTCGTGTTTGTCATGCGGGGACGCAAACAGATAAATGTCCCAGACAAACTTATCGCCCACGCCCCCTGCCGTCTCGGCAAAGCGAATGATATGCCCGTGCTGATTGCCCTTGCCGTCATAGCTTCTGGGGTTGGCTCCGTTCACGTCTTCTTCTTTACGCTTAGAATTGTTGGTCAAAGTTACATAAATCTCACGAGTTATGGGACTTACCGACACCCATTCAGGTCTGTCCATTTTGGTCGCCCCCACCCTATCGCCTGCCATACGAGCAAACACAGCAATCTCGGCATCGCTCTCAAAGTCGGCAAGCATGGGATTTTTCTTAGACAGCTCACGCCACTGCCCCGTGCCGTCATCGTGAAACACCGCCACAAACAGCGTGCCTTTATCCAGATATTTATCGCCTACTGCCAGCCCACCGCCCACATCGGCATTTGTCCATTTGGCATCGGAGACAAATTTATAAATGTACTCGCCCCGAGCGTCATCACCCATATAAAACACAAGCGGTTCGCCTTCGTTTGGTGGGGCAAAGGCACAGTTTTCATGAGCAAACCGCCCCAAACTTGTGCGTTTGACCGCTTTGGCTTTTGGATTAAAGGGGTCAATCTCGGTAATATAGCCAAAGGCGTTAAAGGTGTGGCGATAATCGTCCGTGGCGGTTTTGCCTGCCTTGGCGGTGATATCCCAATGGTCAAACTCGCCTGCCTGTCCGTCTTTTGGCGTGTGCCAACTGTACGCAGGGTCGCCTATCGTGTCTTCTTTTAAGCCATATCGGGCAAGGCGTTTGTCGTTTTTGTCGCCGATGATGTCCTTATCCGCCCCACGAGCGAACACATTCAAAAAATTCTCTTCGGTCGTCAAATACGTCCCCCAAGGCGAAAGCCCCGCCCCACATTGGTTGTTGATACCCACGCTTGATAAGCCTTGTGGGTCAAGGCGTGTTTTGACAAATTCACTGCCCTTTGCCACGCCCGACAGTCGGGTTGGCGTGCCACTGGTGTAGCGTTTGTTAAAGGGTGAATCCTTGACAAGCTCATAGCCTGTGGGCGTGCGTTTGATTTCCACCACCGACACGCCATGAGCGTGAATCTCACGGCGAACGTCATTGGCAAGTCGTCTTTTTTGAAAAATCTTGGGGGCGGTGTCGTCTTGGTCGGAGTAATTTTCAATGGGATTTAGGTTTGAATTGGTGTATTCGTGGTTCATGGCAAGCAGTCCACGCTCGGACACATCGGGGGCGTAACTGCCATTTTTTAAGCCAAAAAACCACATTCCGTCATGGTTGTCGCCCATGCGGTATTTAAAAGATTTGCCCACCACCATGCGGTCGTCCGTCCACTCGCCAAGCCCGCTCACAATGGGCGTTCCCATGGGCAAAATCAGCTCGGCATGATAGCCGTCCGCCACAATCATGTCGCCCCCTGTGTAGTGGGGTACGGCGGTGAATTTTAAGGCGGTTGGACGTGTTAGGGATTTGCCCGTCCCACTAGTTGCCAATTTTGTCCCTGCCCCTGTAGCACAGCCCATAAGGGGCAATGAGCCAAAGAAACTTGCGGTCATCAGCCCCGCCCCACCCTTTAAAATAGAGCGTCTTTTGATGAGCATATTGGCAAATTCAGGATTGTCGGTGGGATTTGAGTCTTCAATGATTTCGTCATCGTGGTCTAGGTCGGTATTGCTGTGCAATGGCATGGCGTACTCCAAAGGTTATCAAAGTACGCATAGGATAAGGGGTTTTTATGACGGTTTTGTGAAAATTTACCAAAAAATAAGGCGGACAAACCGCCTTACTCCGCTTATTTTACCAAATTTTCAATAAATTCAATAAAATCCACCGCAATGGTTGTGCCACATTGCTCATCAATCTCACGCACGCACGTTGGGGACGTTACGTTAATCTCGGTAATTTTTGCTCCGATTAGGTCAAGCCCCACAAAATACAAGCCTTTTTCTACCAACACAGGGGCGACTTTTTCAGCAACGGCTCGCTCAGCGTCTGTCAGTGGCATGGCAACGCCGCGACCGCCCGCCGCCAGATTACCCCGAGTCTCGCCCCCTTGTGGGATACGAGTCAAACAAAATGGTACGACTTTACCGCCAACAATTAGCACTCGCTTATCGCCGTCTTTAATCTCGGGCAGGTATTTTTGAGCCATAATAGGCAAGGTTCCCAGTTGGGTCAGCATCTCCAAAGTTGAACCGATGTTTGGGCTGTCTGCCGTCAAACGAAAAATCCCCATACCGCCCATGCCGTCAAGCGGTTTGACAATCACATCTTTATGCTCATTGATAAATGAACGAATGTGCAACTGCCTAGCAGTAACAATGGTCGGACTCATCAGCTCGCTAAACTGCGTGGCAAAGAGCTTTTCATTACACGCACGCACCGAACTTGGGTCATTTGCCACCAACACGCCTGCACGCTTGGCGTATTCTAACAGGTGCAGAGCGTATAAAAAATTCATGTCAAAAGGCGGGTCTTTACGCATCAAAATCACGTCAAATTCTGTGGCTTTGACGGTTGTTTTTTGGCTAAGTTGATAAAAATCATCAGGATTTTTAAAGACTTCCACGTCCTGCTTATCCACACACAGCTCGCCCTTGTCAAGCCACAAATCATGAATGCCACAATACGCCAAGCCATGCCCACGCTCGGCTATCGCCCACATCATCGCAAGGGAGGTGTCTTTTTTGTAGTTAATGGTGGCAATATCGTCCATGACGATAAGAAAGTTGAGTTTTTTCATTAGATTTTCCAGTTTAAAAAATGGTTAAAAATGTTTAAAAATACCACGCCACTCCGTCAACGCACAGACATTGCCATGCTTGTTGGCTTTGGCGATGTGGCGAGTGTCGGCACTCACAAACGTGATGTTGCGATTGATTGCCATTGCTTGATAAATGCTGTCATACATGGACGGATAGCCACTTTTGGTATTGCCGTCTTGGCAAATTTTGGTCGCCAGTTGCCAGTCGTCAAAGTCAGGCACTTGTAACACCAAATTGGTCGCCCGATAATCCGCCAGCAACGCCAATATCTCATTTAACTCAATGTGCAATCGCACACAAACCGAGATAACTTCATAATCAAAAAGTGTCGGAGCAACGATTAAAATATCGTGAGCAATGCAATAATCCAAAAGGTCAAAAGCCAGCGGACTGTCGTGTTCAGCGTGTAGCAGTTTGACAAAAACATTGGCATCAATCACCACACTATCAGCAAAATGAGATTTCACACCTGTCCACCTTGTCGCAACTGATAAATCATATCTGTGGTAGAAATGCCGTCAGGTGCGTTAGCGGATTGGCGTAGCGTTTGCATTTTTTTAAGCAGTTTTTCCTTGTTGATTTGATAAATTTGTTTGGCAAGCACTTCGCTAACAAACTCTGATTGCTCATCAAAAAGCACAAGTTCGTCCAACTGCTTGGCAATGCTTTCATCAATCACAAACGTTCTCTCAACCACTGCCATAACACCCCCTATACGCCATATTGCTCACGGTAGGCTTGCATTTTTGCCAAATGCTCAGTCTCGCCTTTATCTTGCAAAAAGCCAATAATATCATCAATATCCACCAAGGCAAACACAGGCACGCCAAAATCATCTTTAATCTGCTGAACCGCCGAACGCTCGTCCTGCCCACGCTCTTTGCGGTCAAGGGCGATGACAATCCCTGCAAGGCTCGCCCCTGCACCCTTTAAAATCTCAACCACTTCACGCACAGCCGTCCCTGCGGTCATGACATCGTCAATCACCCACACCGATTTGCCCGACAAGTCCGCTCCGACAAGGTTGCCCCCTTCGCCATGCGTTTTGGCTTCTTTGCGGTTATAGCCCCAAGCGGTATCAATGCCATGCGAACGCCACAAGGTCTGAGCCGTGGTCGCCACAAACGGAATGCCCTTATATGCCGCCCCAAAAATCGTGGGATTATCGCCCAACTGTTTTGCCAAAATATCGGCATAGCCATTTGAGAGCATATCCAACGCCTTACCGCTTGACAGTAGCCCTGCATTAAAAAAATAGGGACTAACACGCCCTGATTTTAGGGTAAATTCGCCAAATTTTAAAACGCCATAATCAAGCAGTAGCTGAATAAATTCGTTTTTGTTAAACATAAAAATCTCCGATAAATAATCTCTATTGTACTCTGTTTTTGACAAATTTCCCAAATTTTTTACAATAAAAAACGCACCGAATAGTGCGTTTTTTATCATCAAAGAGTGATTAACCTTGGGCGGCAGCTTGAGCGGCAGCAACTTCAGCAGCGAAGTCTTCTTGCTTTTTCTCAATGCCTTCGCCAACTTCTAGGCGTTTGAAGCTGATGACAGTGGCGTTTTCGGCTTTTAGGACATCGCCAACTTTTTTGTCGTTGTCAATGACATAAGGCTGGTTGACCAAAGTAACTTCGTTTAGGTACTTTTGGATACCGCCAGTGATCATCTTCTCAATGACCGTCTCAGGCTTACCAGATTCTTTGGCCTTGGCTTCAATAATGTCCTTTTCACGAGCTAGGATGTCAGCAGGCACGCTCTCTTCGTTTACCGCCAATGGATTAAAGGCAGCCACTTGCATGGCAACAGACTTACCAAGTTCTGACGAACCACCATCCATAGACACAACCACACCGATACGCAGACCATGACGGTAAGCGGCTAGGTTGGCACCTTCGATGACTTCGGCACGGCGAACTTGTACGTTCTCACCGATTTTTTGTACTAAGGCAACACGAGCTTCTTCTACGCTCACGCCATCTTCATAAGATAGTGCAGAGATGGTTGCTACATCCGTGGTGTTGTTTGCTAGGGCAAGCTCAGCGACTTTGTTGGCAAATGCGGTGAAATTTTCATCTTTGGCAACAAAATCAGTTTGGCAGTTTACTTCTAGTAATAATGCTTTATCGGCATTTTGAGTGATAATAATGGTACCGTCAGCAGCAATATTTCCTGCTTTTTTGGCAGCTTTGGCCTGACCTGATTTACGTAGATTATCAATGGCAAGCTCAATATCGCCACCAGCTTCTTCTAGGGCTTTTTTACATTCCATCATACCAAGACCAGTACGGTCACGGAGTTCTTTTACAGTTTTTGCAGATATTTGAGACATGGTTTCTTACCTTTTGTTTGGTGATGATTGAATTAAATACAATAACTTGCATACACAGCAAATTATTGATTGGGCAATGCTCCTCATTTTATCCTATATTAGCACATGACAACAATCACATGCTGGGCTTAAAATGAACAGCAAAGCCCAGTAACAAAATCAATAATTGTTTACCACTTGACCTGCTTGGTCAACTTTATCTTCAACATCGGCGGTGGCATTATTACGATTGGCTTGTTTTTCAGGGTCCAACTCATCGCCCTTACCTTGGGTTTTGGCATATTCTTTACCAGCGATGATGGCATCAGCCATGGCAGTGGCATATAGAGTAACGGCACGAACGGCATCGTCATTGGCTGCGATGACATAATCTACGTTATCAGGGTTTGAGTTGGTATCAACCACGCCAATCACAGGAATGCCTAGGTTTTTGGCTTCTTTGATGGCAATGGCTTCATGATCAACGTCAATCACAAAAATCGCATCAGGCAGACCATTCATGTCTTTGATACCACCCAAAGCACGCTCTAATTTTTCCATGTCACGAGTACGCTCTAGGGCTTCACGCTTGGTTAGCTTGGCAAAGGTGCCATCTTCGGCTTGCTTTTCTAACTCTTTTAGACGAGTGATGGATTGGCGAATGGTTTTCCAGTTGGTCAATGTACCACCCAACCAGCGATGGTCGATATATGGCATGCCCGCACGTTGTGCTTGCTCACGGATGGCTTGACCTGCGGCACGCTTGGTGCCAACAAATAGAATTTTGTTACGGTTAGCAGCTTGTTGGTTAGCAAAAGTTAGGGCTTCGTTGAATTGCTTAACAGTGTGTTCAAGATTGATGATATGAATGCCGTTACGTGCACCAAAGATGTATTGGTTCATCTTAGGGTTCCAGTAGCGGGTTTGGTGACCGAAGTGAGCACCAGCTTCTAACAAGTCACGCATGGCGATTTGAGTAGGATTTGACATGATGTGTCCTTAAAGTTTGGGTTATGCCTCCACGAATGAGCCTTGCCGAATTTGTCTTATAAAGCCTATAAAGATTTTGAATAAAACAAACACCCCGACAAGCCAAAAGCAAGTCCTGCAAAAAGTATATTTAGGACTTTAATTCGTGTGTGTCATTAAAGTTAAAGTAAAATGCTTAAAAAAGCCACTCATTATAGCATAGATTGGTATCCCTGACAATAAAATCCGCCCACCTGCAACACACTTTTTAAAAAGTTATTTGCTTGATGGGCGGATTCATGATAAAGACAATGAATTAGTTGCTATAACCAACACAGATGCCAATCACGCCATCATGCTCGTGCCAATGAAAAGGAATGACATAAGTACGCTTATCTTTGGGCAAAAAGTTTGCACTTGGCGCCCCATCAACAATCTTAGGTGGCGAGATGATAAAATCAGAGCCAAATTCTGTACGTGCATTACCTGATACGGTATTTGCCACCTCACCGATGAGGTCTTTTAATAGTGCCAATGAGTTCTCAGGTTCACCCAACGTGATAAGTAGGTCACGAAGCAGTGGGGTCTCTGCACTCACGTACACACAGCCAGTTAAAGGACCTGTGATGGTGATAATACCACTGTAATCATAGGCAAGCGGTGTGGCGTTGCTGTTTAGATATGGAGTGTCTACATCGGTTAGTTTTTCACCAACTTGGTCAAAAAATGCCATAACCGAGCTGATAAAAATATTTAATTTTTCTGCTTTCATAAATACTTCTCAAAGTGTCATGCCATACCTTGTTTAAGGTTATATCTATCAACTCATCAATGAAATGATGCTTAAAATCTGTTTGATTTTAATGGCACTAATACAAATAAAATATTTTATTTATATCAAAGCAATAGAAAAACGCTTAAACATTCAAGTAAAGCAAACAAAAAGTCTTATCAACTTTTTAAAATTATAAATCACCGACGGATATTATCCGCCGAATACCAATCAATCGTGCATGAGTTCATCAAGTGCTGCAACCAGTTCTTCATCAGAAAATGGCTTACACAAAAAGCCACTGGCACCCAGTGATAATGCTTGAATGCCTGTGGCTTTATCAGAGAGTGCTGAAACCACCAAAATACGCACCCCATCATCCAAAGCAACCAACTTCTCAATACATTCCAAACCGTCCATTTGTGGCATGGTCAAGTCCATGGTTACAACATCGGGTTTATGTAGTTGAAATTTTTCAACGGCATCTGCACCATTAGATGCTGTGGCAACCAACATGAATGTTTCGTTATTGTAAGCACGCTGAATACGATTTCTGATGATATTTGAATCATCAACAACCATTAATTTATACATATAAACTCCATTAGAATGCCCATAAGCCTGCTCATGATACAGCACTTATGGGTTTTCGACTACTAAAATTAATTACATGGGCAGTTTAATCACAAAGCGACAGAATTGACCTTCTTCACTTTGAACATTAATCTTGCCACCAAACTCTTTGACACGGTCTTTGACAATGTCTAACCCCACACCTCGCCCTGCATCTTCATCAGCTTGGTCTTTGGTGCTAAACCCTGAGGAAAACAGTATGTTTAATAAGCGACTCTTCTCAAAGGCGTGCACTTCATCTTTGGTATAAGCACCTTTGGCTATGATACGCTGACGAATGGCCTCATAATCAATGCCTTTACCATCATCCTCTATGCTAAAAATAAAGTCGCTATTGTCATCGCCTGCATGAGTTTTTATCATCACTTTGACAGTGCCTATCTCATCTTTTCCATTTTGAACACGAGCAGCGGGTGAGTCAATACCATGCACGATGGCGTTACGAAGTAGTTGAACAGACAATTCTTTGGTTACGGTTTTTAGGCGTGCAGGAATATTTTGACCTTCCAGTCCTTGGGTATCTAGCTGTACAAGTTTGCCCTGACGCTCAGCGATGTCTTGGGCAAACTGCTCTAAATACACACCCAACTCTTCTTTGGCATTCACAGTTTCTTGCTGCTCTGTTGTCTGAGTTGTCTCACTTCTTAGATAATCCTCTTGGGTCTTAGCACCAACCTCTTGATGTCCGTGATTCATCATGTTACGTGCTGCTGTGTTAATACGCTCACCCAGACCAGTAATGGTATTAGATAAGCTCAACAACTCATCCAAATGTACGGTCAATGGCAAGAAGTCATTACCTGAGAGTGTTGCTTGGTTTTGCAATGCGTGCAGTTTATTTTCTGCCTCTGATGCAATCTTAGTAAAACTGTGCAACTTTAATGCTGACGCCTCACCTTTTAAGCTGTGCATTTCACGATATAGCGATTTGGTTTTATTTTGTAGTTCAAATTGCGAGCTGCCTGGGTTTTTTAGCGTGTTATTCATCTTTTCAATATGCTTGTGCGTATTGTCAATGAATTCGCCAATAACCGTAGGATTTACGTTCAAAATGGTGGTCAGCATCTCAATCTGCATGTCATTTTGGGCACGTTCTTGTTCTAGACGTTGTTCCAGACGCACCGCATCAGAGATGTCATTGACGTTCACCAAAATACGGGTGATGCTTTTGCCTTCGTATACCCGAGAGAATTTAAAATCAAGATAGCGGTTCTCATTTGTGCCATTTTCACCCTCGCGCTGAATCATGACCTTATTCAAAGGGTTCAAGCTGTCCACAAGTTTCTCTTTAACACGTGGGTTATATAGCTGGTCAATGAATTTTTGTGTGGTATCAAGGTCTTTATCAGAGATGCGATTGCGAAGAACGGTGGTTAAGTTCTCACCGCCTAAGCGTTTAGTACCGATAATGTCGGTCAGAGCTTTTGAGTGCTGCTGACCGATGTTTAGGTCTCTGTCAAGCAGGAACAGACCTGTGTTTACCGTCTGCATAATCTCTGTGGTCTCTTGACGTGCCGCTTCGGTTTCGGCATCCGATTGACGTAGACGTCTTAATACAATCAGAATAAACACAGCAAAGTACACCAAAATCGCACCCACCCCAATGATCTGAATGATACGAATATTACCAGCTTGGGTCTCAGCAGCACGTGTTACATCATAAGTTAATTCATGCAAAGCATCATTCATCGTCAAAGATGAAATTTTGGCTTGCTCACCTGCCAAACGCAATTGTGTACTAGAATCTGCGGTAATGTCGCCTGCCACCGCCAAATATGCCTCTACCCTAGGTTTTAGAGCATTCCACTGTTCACGTACTATCGCCAACTGGGCGACGGCCTCTGAATCCGTTAGCTTTGGCAATTGGTGAGTTCCGCCACGAGAGTCATGATAGATGCCAGCATGCTCAATGGCACTTAGGATTGATTCAATGGATTTTGACGTTTCATCCAGACGAGACAATACCGTTTTCATGTGAGGAGATGTGATGTCCTCACCATAACTTAACTGCATGTCAAAAATGTCTTTAATGAGCGACTGCGTGTCGTTGGCAACCCAGTGTGTGGCGTCCTCCAAAATAGCGTTACGTTCTAGTACGTTTGAGGCATAAAATGTAAACGCAAGCAGAATAAAAATCAATGCCATAAAAAGCGACATCGAGATGATCAGACCCCGATAACGCCCTGTGGCTGGCGTGGTATTTTGAGACATGAATACTCCCAACTAGAAGTGACTGACGCTTTTATTACAATTCTAACTGTATTTATTTTGGATATTTTTAGTATGAGATAAAACACCAAAACATAAAAGCATCTATAAAGTTTGCCCAAGTTTCATCATCACACAAAAACCATCTCATTCACCGCCGAATAACCCCCATTAGCCATGATGATTGGTTACAAGTGTTACGTATTTACTACAAAATTTGGAATAATATCCAACATTATAACACAATTATCATCAAAAAATCGTTAGTTTGCATAAAATTATCATCAAGAATATCAATTAAGCTTAGCAAATTTGCCAACAATTACTTTGTAAGGTACACAAACATCACTGAACACGCTTCACCCATGCACCACTGCCATCCACACGACTGTCATTTTTGATTTTATCACGCAAGGCGGCGGCGGCATCTTGATTTTTTTCTGATCCAACCAACACTCGCACGCCACGACTGGTCTGACTGGTACTGACCGTATAGCCAGCATCTCGGTATTTTTTGGCAAGCTCATCGGCTTTGGTTTGGTTATTGGCAAGCGACACTTGCACGCCGTAACGGGCATTGCTGTCGCCATCACTGCCTCTTTGGCGGGCTTCTTTTAGGCGTTTATCGGCACTGGCGGCAGCCCGCTCTTTGGCTTCTCGCTCCTTGGCTTCTCGCTCTAAGCGTGCCACTTGTGCTTTTGATGGGATTTTGATGGTTTTGCCAAGCGGTAAGGGGTCGTGTCGCCCCATGTTGTTGGCTTCGGCAAGGGCAGAGACAGGCACGCCATACTGACGAGACAGCTTAATTAAACCATCGCCACGCACCACTTTGTGCTGACCATTATTGGCATTTTGTGGGGCTTCATCACGGGCTTTTTTGGCTTGTTCTTTTTTCTCTGTTTCGGCTTTATCTTTCTCAGCTTGTTCTTTTTGGGCTTTTAGCTTATCAGCCTTGACTTTTTCTTTGTCGTTTTTTTCACGCTGTTCTTGCTCTTTTTTGGCTTTTAGCTCTTTTTCTTTGGCAAGTTTTTCCAAACGTTCACGCTCCGCCTGTGCCTTGGCAGCGGCAATGGCTTCGGGGCGTGTCTCCACCGTCAAAGTATCGGCAGGCGTGGCTGTGGCTAAGGCTTTTTGTTCAGCGGTCGCTTTGTCAAGAGCCAGTTGCTGGGCCTTTTCTTGGGCTTCGATGAGTGCCATAGCTTCTTTTTCTTGGGCAAGCGTGCGAGCTTCTCGGGCTTGTTGTTTGGCGGTCAAAAGCTTATCCTCGGTCGCCATGTCCACGGTCAAAGGCTCAACGGTCGGACGAGCTACGCCGTCATCGGCAATGGTCGCCACGTTGTCTGTTTGGGGGGTGGTCTCGGCAGTTTGTACGTTTTGGGCGGTGTCGCTTTGCCCTTGATTGACGGCATATAAAATCACACCACCGCCCAAAACCAAACTTAATCCTAATAATAACTGTTTTGAAATCATCGTCTTATCACGTCTGTTAGCAATGTTTTTATTTTACCATAAAAGACAATAAAGCCAATCGGATTTATCCTGATTTTACAATTTTCTTATAAAGTGCGTGGGTCGGTCGCTAGCCCCAATGCAATCAAACTCTCGCCTATCGTATGAAACGAGCCAAAGCACAAAATCACGTCATCATGACCTGCCTGTGTCTCTACACTCGCCACCGCTTGGGCAATGCTGTCATGGGCATAAACGGTGCTGTTTGGCAAATGCGTGGCGATTTTGGTGTATAGCTCGTCCACTGCCACGGCTCGCACATTGTCAATCTTGCCAATATGCCATGCACAAATGGGCAAATCAAACGTGCTAATAAACGCCAGCACGTCATCAATGTCTTTATCGGCAAGCATAGAAAAGACAAAATGTAATTTGGCAGTCGGGCGATTGGTTTTAATAGTTTGCCAAAATGGAATAAATAAATCCATTAAAAACTGTATGCCATGCGTATTATGCCCCACATCAAAAATCCATTGTTTGTTATTTATCATTCTTTTATCAAATCGTCCTGCCAATTTAACATGACTTAATCCATTTTTAATATCATCCATGCTGATATCAAGTTCACTTGCCAATATCGCACTGATGGCATTGACGGCGTTAACAAGGGCGATATTTGGTTTGGGCAAATACAATGTTACTGCTTCATTGGCATAAGTCCAGTGTGTATTATTATGTAATTGATAAATAAAATCTTTACCATAATGATAACATTTGGCATTTTTGTCATAAATGATCTGGGCGACACTCTGTGGCATATCACGTTCGCCATATATCACAGGCATATCATCACGGATAATCCCTGCTTTTTCAAAGCCGATTTTTTCTCTATCATCGCCTAGCCAATCAATATGGTCAATGCCGATATTAGTAATCACGCCAATATCAGGGTCAATGATATTAACCACATCAAGCCGTCCGCCTAAACCAATCTCTAATACCCAAACATCGCACTTTAATTCTTTAAAAATCCAAAATGCCGATAATGTCGTCATTTCAAAAAATGACAAAGAAACCTGACAATCTGTGCGTGCTTTTTCACATTCGCCAAAGGCTTTTATCAACAATTCATCATCAATCTGCACCCCATCCACTTTGATACGTTCATTAAAATTTATCAAATGGGGTGATTGATATAAGGCGGTTTTATAGCCTGCTTGGGTACAAATATCACCAATCAAAGCCGTCGTTGAGCCTTTGCCATTAGTGCCTGCAACCGTGAACACATAAGGACGCTGTGGCAAGTTATCTTTTAAAACACCCAACGCTTGGGCAACAGGTAACACACGGTCAAGCCCCATGTCAATGGCACTTACGTGAATACTGCCCATATAATTGAGCCATTCAGATACGGTTTGGGGGGTGTTCATGGGTGTTTTTATGCTAAAAAATTTGGGGTATTTTGCCTGATTTTTGGGGTTTTTTCAATAAGATTTATTGGATACTCTTAGCTCTCATTCATCTTATTTTTAACATGACCCACTGATAAAATCGGTAAGATTGTTTTAAATAACAACCCAAAATCAGCTCATATTTGGTAATTTCATCATCTTGGTCAGCAGTCTATACACCGTATTCACAAGCTCGTGGCGGTGTACCACCATGTCCACTGTGCCTTTATCCAACAAAAATTCAGCACGCTGAAACGGCTCATCAAGCACTTCACGCACGGTCTGCTCAATCACACGTTTACCTGCAAAGCCAATCATTGCCTTTGGCTCACTGATATGCACATCGCCCAGCATGGCAAGGCTTGCGGTTACCCCACCATAGACAGGATTGGTTAGCGCCACGATATACGGCACGCCAGCCAAACGCAAACGTTCGATGACCGCAGACGTGCGAGCCATTTGCATGAGTGATAACAAGCCTTCTTGCATTCTTGCCCCACCGCTAGACGCAAAACAGACCAAGGGTTTACGCTCGGCAAGGGCTTTTTCGCCCGCCATGACAAACCTATCGCCCACCACCGAACCCATAGAACCGCCCATGAATTTAAAATCAAACGCACAAGCAATCAGCTCCAAGTTCTTGATTTTGCCATTCATGACAATCAAGGCCTCGCTCTCGCCTGTGGTTTTTTGGGCTTCGCTCATACGCAAAGGATAGGGCTTGGAATCGGTAAAATGCAAAGGGTCGCCTGCTTGGTAGTTTTGCCCAAGCTCACCTGTGATGCTGTCAAAAAACCACTCCAACCGCTTGCGAGCCGACATCGTCAAATGGTGGTCGCAATCAGGGCAGACGTATTGATTAAAAATCAAGCTGGTGTTGGTCGTCAGCGTATGGCAATTTGGGCATTCGGTGGACGGCTCGGTCTCCACCGCAGACGGCTGAACGATACGGTCTTGCTTGATGGACGGTACGGGGCGGTTTAGCCATGTGGTTGGCGTTTGGGCTTGGGTGTCAGTCATGGTATTCCTAATTTGATATTTAAATAGGCATAGTTTACAGTTGTTTTGATGATTTGGCAAATGGTTTTTGTTAAAGGCTATCAATGGCTTGGCGTAACTCGTCCATTTTTGCCAGCACCTTATCAATGGCAAGCTCTAGCTTATCCCTATCATCGCCCACATCGGCAAAATGACGCACAAGCTCACTGCCAACAATTACCCCATCTGCACATGTCGCCACTGCTTTGGCACTCTTGCCATCTCGTATGCCAAAACCTACGCACACAGGCAGGTCAGTGTCCGCCTTAATCGCCCTAACCTGCTTGCCCACATCGTCAATATCTGGTGCGTTTGAGCCTGTTACGCCTTTGACTGACACATAATAGATAAATCCTGAACCATGTTCTAGCACCGCTTTTCGGCGTGTCGGCTCGGTCGTTGGGGCAAGTAGGAAAATTTGGTTAATCTCTTTATCAGCGAGTTTGGCGGACAAATCATCAGAAGTTTCATTGGGCGGTAAATCCACAAGTAGCAAGCCATCCACGCCATTTTGCTCGCACAACGCTAGAAACTTATCATAACTGATAATCTCCACAGGGTTTAGATAACCCATCAATAAAACTGGCGTGGTACTGTTGGATTTTCTAAATTCGCCCACCATTTGCACGGCTTGGGTGGTACTCGTCCCAGCGTTTAAGGCTCGCTCGCCAGCCAGACTAATTACCGTTCCGTCCGCCATTGGGTCGCTAAATGGCAAGCCAATCTCAATCACATCCGCCCCATGAGCGACAAGACGATGCATCAAATCTACCGTAACGCTTGGGGTTGGGTCGCCTGCCATAATATAGGGGATTAGGGCTTTTTTGTTTTGCTGTTTTAGGGCAGCAAAGGTTTGGGAGATTCGGGTCATTTTAAATTCTCTTTTAGCTCAAAACTGGGAGTTAATCAAATAAGGTCTCTGCAATATTGCTATATTTTTCTGGAAGTAGGCTTAATTCACCAAATCCCAAATTTTCAACACATAGTCCTATACCATTTGCAGTTATAGCCCCATAAAATAAAATAAATCTACCAATAGAATCATCATTTATTCCGTGCATCCTTTGAAGCCAATTTGGAGTTTTTATGCAAAAATCCTTGTAACTTACTTCTTCAAATTCAAGGTAGGTCATCCTAATATTTGCATCAGAAGGATTTTTTCCCAAATGTTTAGTGCTTTTTATCCTCCCTATGTATAATTTTTTCTCGTCATCTGACTCATTAATTTTTTTAATATCATTTAACAATTCGCTTAAAGGCAGAATCTGATTAGAGTTCGGCAGATAATATCCTTTCACTAAGTTTCTATCAAAATTTCTACAAATACCGCCTCTTACCGTAGTAATCTTTGATGGCAATTCATACGATTGATTTCTATGCCTATCAATTGTAACATTTGACATTACATCAACCTCACCTTCATAATTTTCTTCAGAGTCATCAAGATTATTACCATCGTTTAAATTTGGTTCTTGATTTCTAAAACCATGTACAATGACTAGATTTTCATTTTCTATTGCTTGTCTGGCTTCTGTTTCATTGTTATAACTGAAAGATTCTCCTTGATTAGATCTATACTCACAATCTATATTATTGTATGAGGGGATATGCTTAAAGTACGCAGAGGTTCCATCTTTTGTAAAACTACTCTCCAATGGACTGCGGGTAAGATTTGTATAGCATTTAGGGCAAAATATTGAATTTTGCATCTCATTAACATCAAATTCATCAGAAGTTATTGTGCGACCCTGTGTAATTAAAACTTGTCTATCACCTTTTTTGAAAGACCAGTCTTTCAAAAATAGGGCATAAGGTATTTTTCTTTTCTTCATTCGTAACGCTCTCAATCAAGAGTATAAAGTTTAATCAATTTGAATTTTACCAACTCAACATCAATCCATCTCAATCCCGTCAATACTCATCACTGTATGCAAATCCTTATCGCCACGCCCTGACAGGTTGATGATGATAGATTTGTCCTTGCCGAGTGTTTTGGCAAGTTTTAGTCCATAGGCGACTGCGTGCGAGCTTTCTAGGGCAGGGATAATGCCTTCGGTTTTGGTCAAAATACGAAAGGCTTCTAAGGCTTCATCGTCATTGATGACAGGGTAATTGACACGCCCAGCATCCTTTAAAAAGCTATGCTCGGGCCCCACACCAGGGTAGTCAAGCCCTGCCGATATGCTGTGCGTGTGCAAAATCTGACCGTCATCGTCCGCCATAAGGTAGGTGCGATTGCCGTGTAGCACGCCCACACGCCCTGCATTTAGGGGAGCGGAATGCTCGCCTGTGTCTATGCCGTGTCCGCCTGCTTCCACGCCATAAATCGCCACGTCATTGTCATTTAAAAACTCATAAAACAACCCCATGGCATTAGATCCACCGCCCACGCAAGCGACCAGTGCGTCAGGATTTTTGCCTTCTTTTTCAAGGTGTTGCATTTTGGCTTCACGCCCAATAATCGCCTGAAAATCACGCACCAGTACAGGATAAGGGTGCGGGCCTGCCACCGTGCCGATGACATAATAGGTGCTGTCCACGTTCGTTACCCAGTCTCGCATGGCTTCGTTCATCGCATCTTTTAGCGTGCGTGAGCCTGACGTTACCGCCACGACTTTCGCCCCCAAAAGTCGCATTCTATACACATTCATTTTTTGGCGTTCTACATCGTCCGCCCCCATATAGACCACGCATTCTAAGCTTAAGCGGGCAGCGATTGTTGCCGTTGCCACGCCATGCTGACCTGCCCCTGTCTCGGCGATGATACGTTTTTTGCCGACCATTTTGGCAAGTAGGGCTTGTCCGATTGTGTTATTGACTTTGTGAGCCCCTGTGTGGTTTAGGTCTTCTCGTTTTAGGTAGATTTTGGCTCCGCCTGTCTCGTCTGTTAAGCGTTTGGCAAAATAAAGCGGTGTGGGGCGACCGACATAATTGACCAAATCATCATGAAACTCCGCCCAAAATTCAGGGTTATTTTTGACGGATAAATAAATGCGTTCTAGCTCTTCTAACGCACTCATCAAGGTTTCGGACACAAAACGTCCGCCATGAATGCCAAAATGACCTGTGGCGTTGGGGTATTGGGTAAAGTCTGTCATAAGTTTTTGCCTTTTAAATTAAATTTTTACCAAATCACATCAATAGGAAATGCGTTTATTTCATCATCACAGCTAATTAAAATCAACTGTTCAATTTAAGCTTGAGCAACCAACATTCTATCAAATGGGTCTGCATGATTTAATGCGTATTCGCCTGATAATTTGGCGTGTCGCCAATTTACCGATAAAGGTTTAAAATCAGCGTTAATCATTAAAGTTTCAAAATTTTCTAATAAACTTCCTGCAAAACTAGGTTTTCCGTTCGCCCTGAGCTTGTCGAAAGGTAGGAAAACCGTCATGGTTCGACAGGCTCACCACGAACGGTTTTCCTTAATTCGGGGTTTCGCAGGAAGTCTAATATTTTTTGAGCTTTGCCTAATTTGCCTTTTCGGTGTTTGGTCGCCATTTCCCAAACACTTGCCGAACTGACATAAATTTGATTATCATCATTGGTTAAAATATCAATGGCTGTTTTGGATAATTTTTCAGGTTCGGTATAATACCACAGTAAAATATGGGTATCTAACAAATATCGCTTTACCATTTTTCCAATTCGTCCTTATCCAAAGGCTCATAAAAAGCAGGGTCAGCTTTATAATCAGATAATCTACCTAATTGTTGTTGGCGTTTGCTGATTTTTGCTTTTGGCTGTTCATGGATTGAAAATGGCTCGTCCAAAAATACCACCATAACTTGACTGGGTTTATCAAATGGTGGTAATTCATTTAATGAAATTTTACCGCCTTGATAAGTGCCACTAATTGTATAATGCATAATTTTTCCTATAAATCCTTCACCACCGTCAATCCTGCAAAGGTCTGGGCGGTTGGCATGACTTCCAAGCGGTTGATGTTAATATGTTTGGGCTGATTGATAAGCCATAATACCATATTACTGATGTCTTCGGGGCGGATAAATTCCACATTTTCATAAACCTTGCCCGCTTTCTCATCATCGCCATGAAAACGCACGTTACTAAACTCTGTACCACCGCACAAACCCGGTTCAATGTTGGTAACTCGCACTTTTTTGCCAATCAAATCCGCTCGCAAATTTAGGCTAAACTGCGTAACAAATGCCTTAGTCGCCCCATAGACATTCGCCCCAAAATAGGGATAATTACCTGCCGTTGATGAGATATTGATGACATAGCCGTCATTTTTGGCAACCATAAAAGGTAAAATCTCACGTGTGATATTAACAAGCCCAAGCGTGTTGGTATTTATCATCGTTTGCCAATCGTTAATAGCCGTTTTATCAGCACTTTCTAACCCCAATGCCAATCCTGCATTATTGATAAGCACATCAATATTTGTCAAAATATCATTCGGCAGGGTTTGCAAAGCCGTTTTTGTGGCGGATATGTCGCCAATATCAAAGCATAGCGGAATAAAATTATCGCCAAGCTCGTTTTTTAACTCATCAAGTTTGTTTTGACGGCGACCTGTGCCAATGACGGTAAAGCCGTTTTTAATGCAATCAATGGCAATTTGTTTGCCAAAACCTGATGTTACGCCTGTGATTAAAATGTTCATGGGTTTTTCCTTGTGGATTAAATAAATGGATTGATAACTGTTATGGGCAAATTCGCAAAATCTTTTTCATTGCGAGTTACCAATATCATATCATGATGTTTGGCAATACTGGCAATCCAAGTGTCATTTTCCGCTCTGGGATTTGGGACATGAAAATTGGCACAAATCAAGCTAACATCATGGTCAATACTCAAAATCCTATCATGAAAATAAGGCATGACAAAATTATCAAACCAATCTTTTAAATGCTTACCTTGTATTGGGTCTTTCCTTGCTTTTAAAAGTACACCACGATATAATTCCATGATAACAATATCGCAAGTAAATAATTGATGTTTTGGCTTGTCTTTTATCCAATTCATCACACCAATATTGATTTTACCTGATTGTATTTTTTTAAGTTCTGAAATGACATTATTGTCCAATAAATACATCAGTCAAGCTCCACCCAACGGTTCTTACTGGCAATTGGCTCAACATCATCTATTTCAATATCCGCAACATCGACACCGTCATACATCATCGCCCATTCATATAGTGTCATGTTATCATCTGGTTCTTTTTTACCTTGAATGGCGTGGGCAATGATTTTACCATTATCAGCAAAATCAATTTGTCTGCCTTGAATCATGGCTTGTTGGACGATTGTGGGTAATGTGCTAATTTCTATAATCATAGCTTTCCTTTTGGTAAAACTTGCAAATCATATAAAATCCGAGCCTTATCTTTATAAGTAATGACCAATGTGTCATTGGATTTTATCTTTAACTTATCATAAGTGCTTTTATTGATTCTTACAATTTTAACATCATCTACGCCTTTTTTGTCGTCAAAACGCAGATAGTATTCATATCTCCCACGATTCTCTCTTTTTGTTAGGTCATATATGTCCGTTGTGGCAGTTTGTTTATGTTCAAATAATATATAATACCCGTTATCCGAAGCATAATACAATGTCATTAAAAACATAACAGGCAAAGATAATGCCATGAAAAGATTTGAGAAAAATCCCCACCAATCATCATAATGTTTTGGTTTTATCTTTTTAATGGCAACAAAGCCAAAAATGCCAAATATCAAAAGACTCACAAACAGCATATTAAGCGTTGTGATTACCGCCCAAGTCCCTTCGTGTAAATCAAACCCACCGTCAAAAAAATAGAAAAAATAGCGACGCCATTACACAATAGACAATAAGAATGGCAAGTGCCAAGGGACAGCTTATTTTCATGGAGCTTTATCATGTATGGTTAGTTGATATAAAATCTCTGCCTTTTCTTGATAAGTTAGGGTTAATGTGGCGTTGTCTTTTATTTTTAACGTATGATATGTTTTTGGGTTGATTTTAACACATTTTTTATCATCAAAATACAGATAATAATCATAAACACCTGCTCGTTTTTGTTGTTCAAAACGTTTTAGGTAATATTCATTGGTTGTTGTGGTTGCCTTTTTCTCAAAAATGGCATAATACAAAGGCTTAACGACAAATTGACCCATAAATAACGTGCCAAAAAATACCGCCAAAGCAATAATCACAAACCTGATATCAAGACTTACGCCTTTGTTTTTTGCTTGTATATAAGTATAAATAACGCTTGCATTGCCTGCAACACACATCGCAATGATAAATGTACAACCAATCATCGTCTCGGCAACGGCAAAATACCCTTCATTCCAATCAAAAAATGGGCGAATAACAAAATAAGCACCGCCCAATAACAGACCAAAAAATCCCAAATACAGCCCCGATGATATTTGACCTGTTTGGTTGTCCGTGTCTTTTGTCATTGATGTTTCACGTTTTGTAAAAATTGCCCCATTTTCTCCCCACATTTTACGCCCTTTTGTTTTTCAATACCACCGCTGACATCAAGCCCATATAGGCGATGAGCAAGCTCATTTTGGACGATACTGGCGACATTATCGGGGGTCAGTCCGCCTGCTAGGATAATGGGCAGGGGTGAGTTTGTGGGGATTTTTGCCCAGTCAAAGGCTTGCCCTGTACCGCCAAATTTGTCAGGGTGATAAGCGTCCAGTAGCACGCCACTTGCCCCATATGCCTTTAACTCATTGATTTGGCTTAATAAACTCTCTGCCGTATCGCTCTCTTGCACACGGATTGCCTTGTACCAGCGTTTTTTGGCAATATTAGCAAGCCTTTGGCAATCCTGCACCGTCTCATCGCCATGAAACTGCACGACATCAAACGGCACGGTATCTGTTAGGCGAATAAATTCATCGTCCGTCATATTAACCACCAGTGCCACCACGCTCACAAAGGGCGGTAAGCTCGCCACCAACGTGCGTGCCGTGTCAAAATCCACAAATCTCGGGCTTGGCGGATAAAACACCAGTCCCACCGCATTCACGCCAAGAGCGGTAGCGGTCTGCAAATCGTCCGTGCGAGTAAATCCGCAGAATTTGACGGCTAATTGTTTGGGGGTTTGTTGTGTCATGTCATCACAGGGTCATCAAAGGCATTTATCATGCTTTAAGGTATCATTAATCGGTAGAGATGTCCATAATTTACTAACAAAATCTCCATTATTTTTATAAAAAATTTAAAAAATCATGAATAATATCAATGATTTATTTTTATTTATAAAAAATACTGATAAAATATTAACCTTAGATGATAATTATCCATGAATACAGGGGGCAAAATGCCTTGTTTTTTTTATAAAACCTGTTATTATTGTTATCACTTATGAGTTAATGAGTTTTTTTGATAAAACAACTGATAAGCACCAACCCTTTATTTCATCAGTTTTTACCATAGGAATATGCCATGACTATCCAATCCGCCATTGCCAAAGTTGAGCAAAACTACGCTCATCAGCCAGAATTTATCCAAGCTGTCAAAGAAGTCGCCATGACCATTGAAAAAGTCTATGCCGACAACCCAAAATACGAAGCCCTACAAGTATTTGAACGCCTGTGCGAGCCTGACCGCATCATCAGCTTTCGTGTCAACTGGGAAAACGACAAAGGCGAAGTACAGGTAAACCGTGGCTGGCGTGTTCAATTTAGCAACGCCATTGGCCCATACAAAGGCGGTATCCGCTTTCACCCAACCGTAACCGAAGGCACATTAAAATTCTTAGGCTTTGAGCAGATTTTCAAAAACGCCTTGACAGGCTTGCCTATGGGCGGTGCTAAGGGTGGTTCTGACTTTGACCCCAAAGGTAAATCAGAAGCCGAAATCCGCCGTTTTTGCTATGCGTTCATGCGTGAATTGCACAAAAACATCGGCAAAGACATGGACGTACCTGCTGGCGACATCGGCGTGGGCGGTCGTGAAGTGAACTATATGTTTGCCATGTACAAAAACCTAACTCGTGAATTTGAGGGCGTATTAACTGGCAAAGGCGTGGGGCATGGCGGTTCGCTAATCCGTACCGAAGCGACAGGCTATGGCTTGGTGTATTTCCTTGACAATATGCTAAAAGCCAAAAACGACAGCCTAGAAGGCAAAACTGTCCTAGTATCAGGTGCAGGTAACGTGGCTCAATACGCCGCCGAAAAATGTCTACATTTGGGCGGAAAAGTCATCACCTTCTCCGACTCAAAAGGCACGTTGGTGGACAAAGACGGCTTTACCCAAGAGAAAATTGACTGGGTCAAAAACCACAAAGCAAATGGTAAAGCGTTGGCGGATTATGTGAGTGAATTTGGCGGTGAGTGGCTCGCAGGACAACGTCCTTGGCAGTTTGATGCCGAAGTTGCTCTGCCATGTGCCACCCAAAACGAAGTGAGCGAAGATGATGCAAAAGCTCTGGTTAAGCACGGCGTAAAATACGTTGCCGAAGGGGCAAATATGCCACTGACTGCCGAAGCCATTGATGTAGTGCGTGAGCATGGCGTTGCCTATGCCCCTGGTAAGGCTGCCAATGCTGGCGGGGTTGCCGTATCTGGTTTAGAGATGAGCCAAAACTCGGTGCGTAAATATAAGTCTTTTGAAGATTTGGACTTAGAATTACAAAAAATCATGAAAAACATTCATGAAAGTGCCAAAACCGCTGGCGAAAAATACGGCACAACCCAAGGTGCGATTGACTATATGACAGGGGCGAACGTGGCAGGCTTTGTGCAAGTTGCCAATGCACTGGTGGCGTATGGTTATCTATAATCATGTGTTAATCACAGCTTTATCAAGCAGCGCCAACAGACGCCCTAAGAATCATCTCGGGGCGTTTTCATCGTTTAAGACCCAAATCATCTTTATCCATCAGTACCAATAAGGCGTTGCACCGCTGTTTGTAAAAGCCAACACCGATTTGGATGGTTTTATCGCACCGAGAGATTTTAAGGGATGTGTCATAAATTTTACCCCCAATGGGATAAATTTTTGATATGATATGAATTTTTAGCAAAGACAGCAGAGAAATACATGAACTTAACCCAATTTTTAGCCGATTTACACTTTGACGACAACCAAATCAAAACCGACCCCGATAGCCTAGACAACTGGGGCAAGGACTGGACCAAATATTTTAGCCCTGCCCCATCTGCCATCATTTTTCCCAAAACAACCGAACAGGTTGCCCACATCGTCCGCCTTGCCAATACACACAATGTCTGCCTTGTGCCTAGTGGTGGACGCACAGGTTTATCAGCAGGGGCGGTGGCAAGTGCAGGCGAGGTGGTGGTAAGTTTTGATAAAATGAATGCCATTGGCACGTTTTATGAAGCTGACCAAATGGTGGAGGTGGAGGCTGGTGTTATTACCAAAGCCTTGCAAGAATTTGCCAACGCCAAAAACCTATACTATGCGGTGGATTTTGCCTCATCGGGGTCAAGCCAAATTGGGGGCAATATTGGCACGAACGCTGGCGGTATCAAGGTAATCCGCTATGGCATGACCCGTAACCAAATCCTAGGCTTGACGGTAGTAACGGGCAAGGGCGATATTTTGGAGCTCAATGGCGGTATGCTAAAAAATGCCACAGGCTATGATTTTCGTCATCTGTTCATCGGAGCAGAAGGTACGCTTGGCTTTGTAACCAAAGCCTTGATTAAACTTGAAAAACAACCTGTAAACTTAACCGCTATGGTACTTGGCGTGCCTGATTTTGGCTCGGTGGTAAAACTGCTTGATAAGTTTGGTAAGGCGTTAAATTTGACTGCGTTTGAATTTTTTGACAGCGTGGCAATTGACAAGGTATTGACCGCAGGACACGCCAAAGCCCCCTTTGAGAGCCGTACGCCTTTTTATGTGCTTTTGGAATTTGAAGCGGTATCCGATGACGTGCTAGACACCGCCATGAATGTGTTTGAAAGTTGCACCGAAGACGGCTTGATAGAAGACGGCGTGATGAGCCAAAGCGTGGGGCAACTGCACGAGCTTTGGAAATTGCGTGAGAGCATTTCTGAGACGATTTCGGTGTTTACCCCTTATAAAAATGACGTATCGGTGCTGATTACGCACTTGGGCGATTTTATCAATGATATTGAGCAAATTGTCAAGGACAACTACCCTGATTTTGAGATTTGCTGGTTTGGGCATATTGGCGATGGCAATTTGCACCTAAATATCCTAAAACCTGACAACTTGACCAAAGACGACTTTTTTGCAAAATGCCAAACGGTCAATAAATACGTCTTTGAAACCGTCAAAAAATACAAAGGCTCAATATCTGCCGAACATGGCGTAGGCATGACCAAAAAACCCTATTTGGATTACACCCGCTCGCCCATTGAGATTGAATACATGAAAGCGGTAAAAGCGGTGTTTGACCCCAATGGGATTATGAACCGTGGTAAGGTGTTTGATATTTAGAACTTTTTAAATTTAAAAACCTATTTTAGAATTATCAAGATAAGTTTTATTTATAAATTATGAAAAAACTTCGCAAAACTTTATTTTCCGCCTTGACTTACCTTGTGATGTTTATCATCATCTACACGGCGGTCAATCTGTGGCGGTCGCCTGTCATGCCAGACGGCCCCAAACTTATCTATCAAAACAGCTCAAAACAAGTGGTGGATGTCGTGGCACAAAGCCATGATACCCCTGTACTCATCTACTTTTGGGGGTCATGGTGTGGGGTGTGTCGCACAACCGGCCCCAACGTCCAAACCCTGCACGCCAATGGTCATGACGTGCTAAGTGTGGCGGTATCATCAGGTAATGATGATGAACTGCTTGCGTATATGAACAAACATGGCTATGATTTTTATACCCTAAATGACCAACAAGGAGCGATATTTCATGAATGGGGCGGACAAGTAACGCCATCTTTTGTGATACTAGATGATGGTAAAGTTGCCCAAAGTTTTACAGGCATCGCACCGCTTTGGTTGTTAAGATTGCGGATGTGGTGGGCAGGATTATAAGGTGTACTTAGCTTTCTTAGCTTTGATGACATTTTACAAATCTTGATAAAAAATTGAGGATTTAGCCATTTTCATGGCAAATCCCAAAAACTCGCCATTACGCCCCGTCCATATTGATTAACTCTGCATGGTGTTGCCTTTGTTCTTGCCTGCCCCAAGCACCCAATTTAGTAGCATTGCCATAAAAGTCGCCGTACCGATACCCCCCAAATCAAATGAGCCAATCACCAAACCAAAATTACCCGTTCCCAAAATTACACTGACCGCACCCACCATCAGGTTTTTGTTATCGCTAAAATCCACTTTATTATCAATCCAAATCTTTGCCCCTGCAATGGTAATCAAACCAAATACAACAATGGACGCACCTGTCAAAACAGGCGTGGGAATGGTCTGGATTAATGCTCCAAATTTTGGTGACAACCCCAAACAAATGGCAAATACCCCTGCTACCACAAACACGAGCGTAGAGTATACCCGAGTAATCGCCATAACCCCAATGTTTTCACCATAAGTTGTCATACCAGTACCGCCCACGCCTGCCGAGAGTGCTGTTGCCACGCCATCGGCGACGAATGCCCTGCCAAGCTCGGGGGTCAAATTCTCGCCTGTCATCGCCCCCACCGCCTTGATGTGCCCCAAATTTTCTGCCACAAGGATAAACGCCACAGGCGCAATGATGAGCATGGCATTCATCTCAAAGATGGGGGCATAAAAATTTGGCACACCAAACCAACTTGCCTGCCCAATCACCCCAAAGTCAATCGGCTTACCAAATCCCATACCATTGGCGACAATGGCATAAATAACATAAGCCAACATCAACCCCAAAAGAAGCAATAAACGTTTGACAAACCCCCTAGCAAAGACCGCAATGCCACTCATACAAAGCACAGTGATAAGCGTCATGGCAAGTTCAAAAGGTTTGCCTGCCACAGATGACACCGTAACAGGGGCAAGGTTTAGCCCGATAATCATAACCACCGCTCCTGTAACCACAGGAGGCATGAGTTTTTCAATCCAGCGTGTCCCTGTTGCCATGACGATAAAACCAATCAAAGCATAAACCACACCGCAAGCGATGATGCCACCTAATGCCACGCCCAAATTAGGGTTTGTTCCACTGCCTGTGGCGTGGGCAGTTGCTGCTGCCACAACCCCAATAAAAGCAAAGGACGAGCCCAAATAGCTTGGCACTCGCCCACCTGTCATGATAAAAAATAAAATGGTACAAATCCCGCTCATCATAATGGCAAGATTGGCATCAAAGCCCATTAAAATAGGGGCAAGCACCGTCGCCCCAAACATGGCAAGGACATGCTGAATGCCAAGCATGGCGGTCTGAACAGGGGGTAGGTATTCATTTGTTGCAACAGCACTTGTGGCGATGTCGCCTTTGTAGGGGGTAAATTTGGGAAATAATGACATGGCTGACCTTATTGTTTTAAATCATTTTAAATTGTTTTAAATTGTCTTAATTTAAATAACCCCTTTCAATATGACGATTGAAGATGGGGTTTGGATTTTATGAGACGCAACCAGCTAAGAGCAGGTACACTCTATTCATGCAAAAACACGTGTTTTTTTAAAATATTTAACATGTAAATTTCGTCATAACAGGCAGTTACGTTTTGGTGTTATCATGATTTTGTTATTTTTTTTGGATGAGTAAATCCGTCTCAGACAGACGCCATCGTCCCTTTTTTTTGCTCACCGAGCGACCTTTTAGAGCAGCATTCCCCAAAAGTTTGTGCATAGAATGACTAGAATGGGCATGACAAATGGCACACGCCAACCCATCGGCTGCATCTGCCTGCGGTACAACATCAAGGGCAAGCAGACGACACACCATGGCCGTTACTTGTTCTTTGTCCGCCGCCCCATAGCCACAGACTGCCTGTTTGATTTGGCGCGCGGTATATTCTGAGACGGTCAAACCCTGTGCACTCAAAGAGGCAATCGCCGCCCCACGAGCCTGCCCAAGCTTTAAAGCACTGTCAGGATTTGTCGCCATAAACACCTGTTCAATGGCGGAATGTATCGGTTCATCGTAATATTTTTGATAATGCTGGACAATCCTTGTGATGCCATCAAAAATCTGACCAATACGCACAGGCATGTCCATACTGTCAGTACGTATTGTTCCTGCATCCATGAATGTCAAGCCATCACCCACTGAACGCACGATGCCGTAACCTGTCATGCGAGAGCCGGGGTCTATGCCAATGATGAGTGTCATATTAATGTGGTTTGCCCAGATAAATGTTAAAAATTGTTACCTTTGCCATCAAAAAGTTGGCGTTGGTGTAAATATTTGGTATTATAAACCATTTTTTGCCAAATTTCTAAATTTATGAACTGATAAGGAAAATATATGGGCGTTATTGTAGGCATTGCTTTGGTGTGGTTCATCATTGAGATGTTGATTTGGTATCTGCTGGCTCAGTTTATGAGTGGTTGGCTTGTTTTTTTGTGGTTTGTCGTGGCATTTTTTATCGGTCTGACACTCATCAAAAAAGCCGCCAGTACCCTAAATCCCATGGCCAAGCAGATGAAAAGTGGCGTTATCCCCAACCCTGCCAATCAACCGCCAGAGTCTGCCATCACCAAATCGCTTGCGATGGGCATTGCAGGAATTTTATTTGTTCTGCCGGGCATCTTAACTGACATTGGGGCGTTTTTGCTCTTATTACCTGCCATTCAAAAAATGCTGACAGCCAAAGCCAAAAACTACGCCATGAACAACCAAGACAAAATGATGGCAATGATGGCAAAACAGATGGGGGGTCAAAATCCCTTTGGTGGCATGGGGGGTGTGAACCCCAATAACCCATTTGGGCAAAAAAACCCCTTTGGTACTGGCGGTTTTGGGGGCAATTATGGCAACTCTGGCACTACCATTGACGGACAAGCCAAAACAGTTAAAAAATCAGCCAATGATGACTAAGCTAAAATCACAAACAATCGCTCAATAACATTGGGCGATTGTTTATTTTTATGATTTTAAGTTGGGGGTCGCTTATAAATATCAATCGGTACTTTATAGGGCTTGCCTGCCATCTCTTGCACCAGTTTCGGCACAAGATAGCCCGATAATTTTTCCAAAAGTTGCCAATAGATATCAATCACTCTATCAATGGGCAAATCAAAATGAGCCGACCCTGCCACTTTGTCCAAAACATGCAAATAATACGGCATCACACCAACACCAAATAAAGCATGACTTAATTGGCACAATGTCTCTACATCATCATTGACCCCTTTTAATAATACGCTTTGATTGAGCAGTACCACGCCATGATTTTTTAGAATTTGGCATTTTTGGGCAAGGGCATCGTCTATCTCATTGGGATGATTGATGTGTAGCACCATGATGATGTTTTTTGGGCAGTTTGCCAATATCTCAATCAGCTCATCATCAATACGGTTTGGCAATATCGCAGGCAGTCGGGTGTGAATGCGAATGGTTTTAATATTATCAATCGCTGATAATGCCCCAATCCATTCATTAAAACGACGGTTATTGATGTTCAATGGGTCGCCTCCGCTTAATAGCACTTCATTGATGCGTTTGTCATTGGCGATATAGTGGCAGATTTGGCGAATGTCTTGGCTGTTTGGCAAGTTCGCCCCATAATCAAAATGCTGACGAAAACAATAACGACAATGCACCGCACACGCCCCTGTTACCGTGATTAAGGCACGGCTTTGGTATTTGTGTAATAAGCCCTTCATTGGGTTGTGGGCATTCTCACCAAGTGGGTCAGCGGTATAGCCTGCCACAGGCAGACTCTCGGCAATGTCAGGCAGGATTTGGCGTAATAATGGGTCGCTTGGGTCGCCCTTTTTCATCTTATTGATAAAGGCGTGTGGCACTCTTAGGGGGAATTTATTTGGGGTGTGTACCTGCTCTGGCAGGGGCAACTCTAACAGCTGATAAAGGCTTGCCACGTCGCTTACGGCACCTGACAGCTCTTTTTGCCAATTTGGCTCATTAAAAAAAATGTCGTTCATTTTTGACAAAACTTAGTAATTTTCAGTATAATAGACGGTTAAAGTGCGTCATTATAACGCATTTTACTTTTTATTTTTATTTTTTAAGGTAATTTTCATGGCAAGTTTTTCTACCAACGATTTTAAAGCAGGCTTAAAGGTCATGCTAGATGGCAATCCCTGTTCCATCCTAGAAAACGAATACGTCAAACCTGGCAAGGGTCAAGCCTTTAACCGTGTCAAACTTCGCAATCTAAAAACTGGTAAAGTCCTAGAACAAACCTTCAAATCAGGCGACAGCCTAGAAGGGGCGGACGTTGTGGATACTGAGATGGAGTATCTGTACAATGACGGTGAGTTTTGGCATTTTATGCACCCTGAAACCTTTGAACAAATGCAAGCTGACAAAACGGCGATGGGCGATACAGTGCAATGGCTAAAAGAGAACTCAAATGCTCGTTGCACCATCACCTTGTTTAACGGTTCACCGCTGTCGGTTACTCCGCCGAACTTTGTGGAACTTGAAATCGTTGAAACCGACCCTGGCGTGCGTGGCGATACGTCAGGCGGCGGCGGCAAACCTGCCAAATTAGAAACAGGGGCAGTGGTACGTGTGCCACTGTTTGTCCAACAAAATGAAGTGGTCAAAGTTGATACTCGCACGGGTGAATATCTGTCTCGTGTGTGATGGTGTGATGAATGCCAAAAAACAGTCCATATATATGGGCTGTTTTTTTGTGCTGATTTAGGTATGAAAAAACCCAACCTTCAAGCGTGAAAGTTGGGTGTGGAGAAAAGCACGATATTTTAAAAGTCAGTTGGCTCATCAGCCAAATCAGTAAGTAAAGTTCACGCCAACACGGAAATCACGACCTGCCCCAGGTAAGGTATCTATGGAAGCACGCTGAGTGTGTGGGCGATAGTTTTTATTAAAGACATTATTCACCGCAAAGTTTACATTCACCTTATCATTACCATAAGGCTTCCAGTTGGCATAGATGTCACTGACATTATAGCCTTCACGGTTAAGTTTGCTAACTTCACCACTTATGATGGATGTGTCTTTGGCATCTACCCCTTCAACCAATGTGTGTCTCACACCAAGCTCTACACTGGGGTTTGGCAGGCGATAGGCGACATCTGCTGTCCATGTACGACCTGTACGCACGGCATATTCAGGATTGCCACTAAATTTGACATTGTGCATGGTTGGTTTGCTGTGAGCAACGCCAGCACGCGCACGCCACGCACCATCGGCATAACCTACGCCCAGCTCATAGCCGTGGTTGGTCTGATGACCTTGGTTGCCAAGCGTTGGTACTTTAATAGGCTTACCATTAGCATCTGTTGTACCATGACGAGTTATATCAGCGGTCGCTCTGGCATTATCCACACGCTGCCAAAAATAACTGCCAAAGGCGGTATATGGTCCATTATTATAGTTAAAACCGATCTCGGTATTGCGTGCTTTTTCTGCTTTTGCATTGTCATCAATACTAATCACACCACCACGATAACCACGGCTTAGGATAGCATCAGCAAAGCGTGGGCTACGAGTGGCATAGATTAGGTTACCGCTGACGCTAAGATTAGGATTGACATCATAAATCACCCCAAAGCTTGGGTTGATGTCGGTTTTTCCAACCTTTTTACCGTCCATGGCTTTAAAGTCAAAACGGTCAACACGCACGCCTGTATTGATGGTAAAGTCATTGATTTGGTTAACCGCTTCTAGATAAATGCCAGCATCGGTTTTTTCTTGATGCACCACACCAGGTTTGAGACTTCTGGGCGGTACGGCTTCTTGATGGCGATAGTTGATGCCATATTTTAATAAAGTATGGTCAACACCAAAGCCTTTTAATAGACTGTGATTAAATTCTTTATCAAAATTAATATTAGCCCCTGTGGCTACCACATGCATGTTTGATGGTGTATCAACATTATCTATTATCTCTTTGGGCACATCTTTGGTGATATAGGTATTACCTTGATCGCTAGAAGAGTTGCGTCCATGTTCTAACTTATAGACATTGGCAGTAACTTCATTTGCAAAACCAAGGTTTTTACCTGTCCATTCAAGGTTAGTTAACTTCTGGTAGGTTTCACGCTGAGTTGGGTTGTTCCTATCTAAATCAGCCACCAATTTACCATTGGCATCAACCACATTATACTTTTTACCATCTGGTGTTTTACTGCCAAGTGTGTAACCCTTGCCTGCATATTTGTTATCTAACTCTGCCTGAAGCTCAGTTTCGGTACGGGTTTTATCATCTTTTTTTATATCTAGCGTCAAGGCACGATTGGCGAAGTCAAACTCTTCACGCACACCACGAATGCCTTTATGAACTTCATTTAGATGGCTGACCACAAATCGATGATCGCCAGCAGTTAGCCCTGCCTTGACAAGGTAACTGGATTTATCCAAGGCACTTCTTGTAACCACATCATTGCCCAACAGATTGGTGTACCCTTTACCGCCTTTATAGTCGCTGTCATCTACTTTGTTATAAGAGACAAGGGCATCTACCTGACCAAATCCTGTCTGTGCTTTACCAAAGGCACTGCCATGATAAGAATGACCTTTGTTGGTTGATAAGCCTGCACCAACTTTAAAGCCATAATCTTTGTCGCTGTTTCTTAAAAGCTCATCAGCATCTAAGGTTTTGGTAACAATCGCACCATTGGTTGCCCCAATGCCTGCACTGGCAAAGCCTGCCCCTTTTTGTACCGAAACAACTTTGACCATCTGGGGGTCTAGCATAAAGCGACCTTGGTGGTAGTGTAATTGACCATCCTGGTAAGCGTTGTCAATTTTTAGGTCAATGGCATTATGACCCATGCCACGAATGCTGACAAATTGAGAAGTACCATTACCACCACCAAAACCGATGGCAGGTTCATCTTGCAACAGGCTACGCAAATCTGTGGCGGTGCTTTCGTCTTTTTCTCGTAAGGTAACAACATTGGTTTTAATTTTCGCACCTTGGCGGTCAGTGCTAATCACCTCGTGTTCTAGGCGAACCGTCGGCCCCACGTTCGTGGTATTTGCCATGGCAACGGTCGCTGTCATCGTGCCAATGACGGCAAAGGTCAAATGGCGTAGTGCAAAGGTCTTTTGTGTCATAAAATCACCATAAGTATCAAAAAGGAGTGAGACTCACATCGTACATCAGTGTGTGAGCATCAGCGTTGGTAAGAGACTGGTAATAATATTAACACGATTATTTTAAAAAGTAAATAATATTTCTTATTATTTGTATAATTAATATTATTTAATAACAGGACTTTTTTAAGACATGATGACAAATAGAAAAGCTCGCATCTTGCAAGCCTTATGGATTGGTTGGAGAATGCTTATCTGATGATTGGCATCTTATCATCAACCATTCATACAGTCGTCAAAAAATGTCTGAACAACTTTCCCCGTCAACGTCTGCCCCAAAAATGGCGTGTTCTTGCCTGCTGATAGCATGCTGTCTTTGGTTACCGTCCATGCTTGATTTGGGTCAATGAGTACCGCCCCACCAATGCGCTCATAATCTGTAATGCCTGCGATTTTGGCAGGATTTAGGCAGATTTTTTCTACCAACTGCTCAGTACTTAACACGCCATCTGCCACCAGTTTCACCCCCAATGACACAAAAGTATCAAAGTTACTAATCCCTGCTTGGCATTGGGCAAAGGGGGCTTGTTTGGCACTGCTTGACAGTGGTTCATGATGAGAACAGATGGCATCAATCGTACCGTCTTGAAGACCCTTGATAAGAGCTTGTTGGTCAGTATTGCTACGCAAAGGAGGCAGCACATAAGCATGGGCGTTATAACCCTCAATGTCATCATCGGTCAGGTGTAACTGGTGCATCGCCACATCACAGGTAATGGGCAAGCCCTTTTGTTTGGCATGACGGATTAGCTCTACCGATGTGCGACAAGTGATTTGGCTAAAATGTGCATGAATGCCTGTCTCTTCGGTCATCAAAATTTGCTTAGACAGTGCAATGGTCTCAGCCAGCCACGGAATGCCTTGCAATCCATGAAAAGAAGCAATGTAGCCATCATGTGCCACACCCCCTGCCGATAAACTGGGTTCATCAGGGTAGAAAAAGACTTTGATGTCAAAGGTCGCTGCATATTCTAAACAGCGTAACAATACCAAATCACTCTCAAAACCTGCCGCTGTATTGCTCACACCGATAGCACCGCCTTGTTTTAGTCCTGCCAGATTGGCAGGTTGTTTGCCCTCTAAGCCTGCACTCAATGCCCCCAAAACATGCAAGTAAATGCCACCGTCTGCCCATGCTTTTTGTTTGAGACCCTTTAACAAAGAACCGTTTTCTAGCACAGGGCTGGTATCAGGTGGCATGACCACATGCAAAAAGCCATTTTGGCGTGCCGCTCGCCCCTCGCTTGCCAATGTGCCGTGCGACTGATGCCCCGGTTCTCGCAATCTGGCACACAGATCAACAAGGGGCGGTAATAGCCATTTGCCATCTGTGCTTATGCCTTTGAGTTGGGCGGTGTCAAATCGCCAGTTGGGGGGAAGTAGATTTTTCATCGCATTCTCTTGATTTGCTTGATTTGCTTGATTTGGGATATGGGGCATCATCAGCACCTAGTAGCCTTGTTCGTTTAGTATTCGGTAGTGATCACAGCCTGACTGATATCCATTATCACAGGCTTGACCAAAGTAGCGTTTGGCGGTGCTTTTATTTTGGCTCACACCTTGACCATTGTAATACATCGCGCCCAGATTATATTGAGCCTCTGCAAACCCTTGATGGGCGGCTTTGGTGTACCATTCCACCGCCTTTTGATAATCTTGACGCACGCCTTGACCTTGTCTATACATTCCGCCCAGATTATTTTGGGCTGCTGCATACCCTTGACCTGCGGCTTTGGTATTCCATTCAAATGCTTTGGCATGGTTACCTTGCTCATAATACTCATCAGCCAAATCAGATTGAGCCGCTGCATCGCCATTTTGGGCTTGGCGTGTCAAAGTTGCCATATCCGCCGCCGACACCGACACCGACACCAACACACCCATGGCTAACGCTGTGAATTTTGTTAACATGACTTTATCCTTATAAAAAGTAAAAAATAAAAATCCATCTTAGTTGTAAGGTTTAAAATAGCCTGCTTGTCGTTGCCCTGCCATCGCCAATGCCATCACTGCCATACGCACCGCAATGCCGTTATTGACCTGTTTTAAAATCACCGATTGCCCACCGTCTGCCACGCTTGATGCAATCTCCACACCACGGTTCATAGGGCCTGGGTGCATGATGATAGCATTGGGCTTGGCAAGTTTTAGCCGTTGTTCGGTGATGCCATACATTTTAAAATATTCAGAAGTTGATGGCAAAAGTGGTGAGCCGATGCGTTCATTTTGAATGCGTAAGCCAATAATCACATCAGCATCCGCCACGCCTTTATCAATGTCATCAAATACTAAGACGCCATAGCGTTCAATGCCTTTTGGTAACAAAGTCTTGGGGGCGATGACACGAATATCACGCACCCCCAAAGTCGTCAAAGCCGAAATGTCCGAACGAGCCACACGGCTGTGCTTGATGTCGCCAACAATCGCCACAGAAAGTTCATCAAAGGGCTTATCTGCTTCACGGTAAATGGTGAGCATGTCAAGCATCGCCTGCGTGGGGTGGGCGTGCCAGCCGTCGCCTGCGTTGATGATGGCAACATTGGGGGTAACCTCGGTCGCCATATAATGGGCCGCCCCACTGGCAGAATGACGCACCACAAACATATCGGCGCTCATCGCCTCCAAATTCCAAAGGGTATCACGCAAAGTCTCGCCCTTGTTGGTGCTTGAACGCGCGATGTCAAGGTTTAGCACATTAGCACCCAAGCGTTTTTGGGCAGCCTCAAAAGTGGTGCGGGTGCGGGTGGAATTTTCAAAAAACAGATTCATCACCGTCTTGCCTGACAGCTCATCGGTGTTAATGAGCCTGCCATCTTCATCAAAATAGCCCATCGCCTTATCAATGATACTTTCAAGCTGGCTTTTATTTAACCCCTCCACACCGATAAAATGGCGGATGCCAGTATCATCATTGGGGATAAGCTGTGGACGGACAAGGGTTTGATTTAGGCGGGCGGTGGTGGCGGTCATGGGTTTTCCTTGGGTGCATGCTTGTGATGCGTGCTTGTGCCGTGGCAAAATAAAAACAAATTAAGACATTTTAACAAATTTTGGTAGATTTGGGAATGGTTCTTGATGATATTTTTGGGTGCAAATCAAGCAACAAAAAGGCGGGAGCGGCTAAACACACAGAGATGGGGTGTTGGTTTGGATGGTTTTTTAGTCATTTAAATGGCAAACTTCATTTCACAATTTAACGTTGCCGATGAATGTTGCCAAATTTGTTGTTCGCCATTAAAAATACGAAAGGTTTCTAGGTGTTGCATGGGGTTTTTCCAAATCAACCATTTAATTACTTATATTTAATCAACTACTTAATAATTTTCTAAATGTCAAACTCATTCTGGGTGTTGTGGTATTATCCATAGGAATGGCGTGCAACCAATCTTCTTGCACTTTATCGTCCATATACAGCAAACTGCCTTTTGTTAATAAATAACGGTATTCATTGTTTTTATTTGTTTTTTGACGATAAACAATTTCTCGTTCCGCCCCAAGACTGATGATAACCACGCCTGTATTTTCATACATTTGGCTTATATCATCAGAATGAAACCCCATTTCATTCTGCCCATTTTTATAATAATTGATTAAACAATTATTGGGTAAAAAGCCAAATTTATCCGCTATTTGTTCAATAATGGGTAATGACCAATCAGGCATGGTTGTTTTTGGATAGGATAAATTGGAATATTCATAAGCCACGCCAAAACTTGCCGTTTTTCGCACCGACAGACGATTATCCCAATTGGTTGTATTTTCAATCAATTCAAATAAATCTTGGGGATTGACAATAAAATTTGGCATAAATGTAATATTGGGTTCATTAAGGGCATTCATATTAACACCTAAAATAATTTATAAATAAATTTATTATACCACACCCCAAAAAAATCACTCTCTTCTTAATGCCTTATTTTCCCACCAATTATCATTCACAAAACCGTCCGTATATTTCTCGCCCATTTTTGGCACGTCAATGGCAAGGTTATGTTCTTTGGCACTTTTGACCGCATTATCAATGGATTCATACCACGGATTTCGCCCCAAACTGAACACGCCCCAGTGCATTGGCACCATTTTTTTGGCATTTAAATCAAGGCTTGCCCGCACCGATTGATGAGCAAACATATGCGTTTTTGGCCAGCCTGCGTTGGCAGCGTCAATCTCCATAAAGGCGATGTCAAATTCGCCATATTTTTTGCCAATGTCGGAAAAATGCTCGGCATAACCCGTGTCGCCACTCCAATACAGCCGTTTGCTCCCTTCAAAGACAAAAGACGCCCACAATGTTTTGTTGTGGTCATTCGTCCAGCGTGATGAGTAGTGCTGAGTCGGCTCGGCGGTGAGTTTGATTTTGCCAATTTGCGTGCTGTCGCCCCAACCCAGTTCGGTGATTTTTTCAGACGGCACTCCCCAAGATTCTAGCCTTGCCCCCACGCCAAGCGGTACGACAAACCGCTCTGCCTTATCCGCCAAATGGCGAATGGTTGTGGCTTCCAAATGGTCATAATGGTCGTGGGTAATCAGCACAACGTCAATGGCAGGCAGGTTTTGGCGTGTGATTGGGGCTTCTTGAAAGCGTGGGGCGATGAGCGGTAGATTTAAGGGGTTGGCGTTGTCAAACACAGGGTCGGTCAAAAAGCGTACGCCGTCCAGCTCCAAAATGGCGGACGCATGACCGAGCCAATAATAGGCAAAGTTTTCAGGCTGGCCAAAAGTCGCCTGATTTAAATCCACCATAGGCAAACGAGCCTTTGGCGTGTAACCGTCAAACCGCACAAAACCGCCTTGCCCTGTGGCTTTGTCGGGATAATAGGGCAAATCGGTGGTATAAAGGTTCACAAATTGCCCGTTTTTGTAATAGGGCAAATGAGCAAAACGGCTCTCATCGGGCAATCCGCCCAAATTGCGATAGAGCATCACGCCCAAAATGGCGATGATAAGCGTGAGTACACCCAAAGTGATTAGGGTGAATTTAAGCAGGCGTTTTAAAATGGGGTGTTTAACAGTCGGTTTCATCGGTTTGGCAAATAAAACAAACCATTAGGGAATGGGTTGTCCTAATGGTTTGGTTGGAAAATGGATATTATACAAGGTTTTAGATATTAAGGGAAATTGAGAATGGTTATGGGTGGGTATAAGGTGGGGTTATGGTTGAAGCTAATACCAAAATTTATACACTTGAAAAATAATAATGTCAACACCATCTTAACAAAATTACCAAACACATTTTTGGAGATTAAATCTCTTGCGAAACCAAAAAAGATTGGGCTAGACCCCCTGTTTTTTGAGTATTTTTCTAAATTTAAAAACCTGGACTTGATTTTTATCAGGGCGAATTGCAATTTGCCCTTACGAGACTATAATCATAAATTATAATTATCAATAATTTATGATTTTAAGTTGATGATAAGCGGGGTTTTAATTACTATTTACTAGGATTTGTAATGGTAAAAATTAATCATTCTGCAAAAGAAACTAATTTATCCTTTTATTACCAAACCCTTGTTGGTTTGGATAAATGTTTTGAATTAAAAGAAGATGAAGTCATCTATTTTGAAAAAGATGGTGATGTGAGTTTTGTTGATAAAAATGGACTAAACTCTGCAAATATAGAAGTGAAGTATTATTCTGATAATTTAACAGATAATCATGAAAACTTTTGGAAAACACTCAAAAACTGGCTATCTCCTAATTTTCAGCATCATCAATATCGTTTTCTGATTTTACACACCTCTCAATCTTATGGAGAAAAAAAAATGCTTTTAAAAGATTGGAATAGTCAAAGCAATGACAATCGTTTTGTTATTTTGCAAAATATTGTATCAAAAAGAAAAAATGATAAACGCACTAAAGAAACCAGTTCGGTATCACAATATCAACAACAAGTAATGAATGATGAGGATAATTTAAAAGCAATTATCCCTAAAATTATTATTAATGCAGAAATGGAAAATAGGGAGGATTTGATTACTAAAATATGCAGAGAAAGACTAAATCTTATTCGAGAAGAATACCAGTTACCATATTTAAGTGACCTTGTGGGTTTTGTATATAAAAAATCAAATAATAGCAATGATTGGTCTATCTGTTATAATGATTTTCAAACGGAAATTTTTCAATTAACAGAAAGATACTCAAAAATACTTAGCTTCCCAGAGTTTTTAAACAATGAAGCAGATAATGATCAAATAGCTAAACATCAACAACATTTATTTGTAAGAAAAATCAAAGATATTGACTATGATGAAGTATTACCAGAAGCTATTGGGAATTATATTGAGTTTTTAAATGCTTTAAATATAAAGATGAAAGACAGCCCTACTTATCTAGATTATACAACGAGCTACCGCACCTCTCTTGTTTCAAGTTTATATACTCATTGTCGTATGGCTAAAAGAGAAAAAATTCACCCACAAACATTTTATGACAAAACAATGGTAGATAAACCTTTTTCTCATCAAGGTACAGTGCCTGATTTGGTTTATAAAAATGGTTTGATTCACGAAATTATGAATGATGCAGAATTGAAAAAAGACAATACTCAAATAGACTTAAAATGGGATACCAAATAATGAATATGATTGATGCTATTTACCATATTCAATATAATCCATTTAAATATGGAGAGTATATTTATCGTTTTTATAGTAATTTACCAGAATATCAGAACAACATACTCTTATTACCTTTAATCATTCCATTATGCATCCATTCAAAATATACGAATAAAATCACTGGTTCAAATAAAAGAAGTTCATTATTAACCATTTTTGAAAACAAAAAAGAACTTTATGATTTGCAAGAAAGGATAGATGCTTTGCAGATGTTGTCAAGACAGAGCTTGCAATATTGTTTAGGAAAAGAATTGCTATATTTAAATATTGATGAATTAAATATTTATGCCAATAATTTGGATAAAAAAACTGTAAAAAAATTCAATCCAGATTCCAAAATAGCAGAAAGACTTGCTTTATTATTTGGAAAATATTCAGTAGATGAAATTTATTCATATTTGGGAGTGAAATTATGAGAATGATGATATGTGAAATTGGTGTTTTGGATAAAGATGGTAATATTCATCGTGTTCCATTACAAGAAGGTTTAAATATTATTACAGGCAAATCTTCAACGGGCAAAAGTGCGTTGATTGAAATTGTGGACTATTGTTTTGGTAGTAGTGAATACACAATTCCTGTAGGCGTAATTACAGATAATGCAAAAATTTATTATATTTATATTAAAACCAACCAATGTTATTATGTTTTAGCAAGGAATTCTGAAAATATTAGAGAGTGTTATTTTGTGAAAGAGCAGGAATATCATCAAAATATCAATAATGATTATTTTTATGAAAAACAATCAATGACATTAACACACTATCTCAATACATTAAATGATGAATTTATTGGTATTAAAGACGTTGAGGAATCTGAAATTGCAAAAGAAATACGGGGTAAGGCTTTGCCAAGACCTACTATTCGCAGTCTTACTTCTTTTATGTTTCAACATCAAAATTTAATTGCCAATAAACACGCTTTATTTTATCGCTTTGATGAAAAAGAAAAGCGAGAGCAAGTAATGGAGCACATTAAAATATTTTTGGGATTTGCTGACCAGCAATATTTTTTAATTGCTCAAAATTTTGAGCGTGTCAAAAATGAATTAAAATTACTAAATAGAGAAAAAGAACAATTGGATAAATTTATCAAAGATAATTTACCAAATTTGGAAAATAAAATACAATTATTAAAAGGTATTTTGTTTTTGGATAACTTACCTAATTCTTTCCCAGAGTTTAAATTTGGTATCACACCTACCGATGATTTTAAATCAGAGGTAAATCTAATCATCAAATATGATAATATCAATCATCATACCGAAATATTGTCTCAACGCTACGGTGAGTTAAGGGTAAGGCTTGGTGAGCTGGATATAAAACATCAAAGTTTATGTATTAAAAGAGATAAAATAAATCGCTCCTTAACATTGGAAAATAAACTTACTAATGATTTAATATATAATCAGCATATTGATGATATTCAAAAATCGGAATGCCCATTTTGTCATACAACCAATATTAGCTTGACAGAGCAAGCAAAACAACTACAGCAAGCAATTGATGTGGTATCAAGAAATATTGTTAAAAATAAGGCACTTCAAAATGAATTGCAAACACATCTTGACAAAACAGAAAAAGAGATTAAAGAATGCAGAAAAGAAATAGAAGTTATAAAAGCAGAAATGTCAAAAATAGGACAAAATAATCAATCGGTGCAAAAATTTAAAGAATTATTTGATATTGCAGTAAGTCTTAAAAACGATATATTTTATCTTTTGGATAAAACATCATCTAATAATGATGTGGAATTAACAAATAAAATTGATGGTTTGAATAAAGAATTAAAAAATTATCAAGAACAAAAGAAAGCGTATAATATTGAAGCTGAAATTAAGCAGGCGGACATTCAAGTCAGTCAAATTATGCGTGAAATTGGACAACATTTTAATTTTGAGGACTCTTATACGCCGATAAATTTAAAGTTTTCTTTTGAAAATTTTGATTTGTATCACCAAAAATCAAAGAATGAAAAAGTTTACCTGCGTTCAATGGGTAGTGGTGCAAATTGGCTATACAGTCATTTAACCTTATTTTTAGCATTACACCAATATTTTGTGGAATTAGATAATTCAAAATCATTAGATTTATTTTCAAACAACTCTAAATGTTTGATTCCTTCAATTTTAATGATTGACTAGCCAACCCAAGTATATTTTCCAAATTTTAAATATGATACATCTGATAATTTTAATGCAGATGACATTAAAATTTTGGAACAACAACTTAATACCAATTTTAACGCAGAAAAGTTTGATGATGATATTAAACAAGTTGAAAATATTTTTAAACAACTGGCAATTTATTGCGATAAATTACAGAAAAAATATGGCTATTCACCACAAATCATTGTTACCGACCACGCAGATGATTTGAATTTAGGTAAGTTTGATTTTGAGGGGTTTGTAAAAGAACGGTGGCGAAATCGTGGGTTTATTTACCCAACTGAATAATCAGCACCCATAATTTTTGATAAAAAACACCGTTTATTTTGCAATAAACGGTGTTTCCCTTATCCTAAAATTACCCCTTCAAACTCGCCATATCAATCACAAAACGATATTTCACATCGCTTTTTTGCATACGCTCATAGGCGGTGTTAATGTCCTGCATATTTATCATTTCCACATCTGGCACGATATTATGCTCGGCACAACCCAAAACTGCGTAACCCACACCGCCTTATCACCCCTTGCCAAGGGCTATAAAATCCGTGTCTTATCAAGCCTTTGCACCGCACCGACAGAGCTTATCCATGGTATCGCCCTAGAAGCATTAAAAGACCGTGATTGGATTGATGTGGTTTAAATTTATAATAAAAAACACCGCCTAACAATATCGCTGGGCGGTGTTTTTTATTATCAAACCAATTACAAATCAAAAGTTTGAATCAAATTCACGTGCAAACGTACGTCCACATTGCCACGCACAGCATTTGAATAAGGGCAAACGGCATGAGCCTTTTCAATCAAGGTTTTCGCCTGCTCTTCGCTTAGACCTTTTACGGTGATGGTGATGTCCAAATCCAAACCAAATGCACCGTCCGCCTTTTGACCGATACCGACCGCCACAGTGGTGCTAGATTGCTCGGGCTTGATGCCTAGCGTTGGGGCGACATGATTCATCGCACTGTCAAAGCAGGCGGCATAGCCCATGGCAAAAAGCTGTTCTGGGTTGGTGCCGACTTTACCGCTTTCGTTTTGAAAGCCGACCAAATCAAAGCCGATTGAGCCGTCATCTACTTGGGTGCGACCGTCTCGTCCGCCTGTGGCTGTGGCTGTGGCTGTGGCTGTGGCTGATGTGTGATAAAAAATTTTCATAAGATTGCTCCTTAAAAGCATGGTTATTAACTTGATGAAATTATTATAGTACAAAATTAAATTGTATACAATATATTTTTATAAAATTTATCAAAAATCCCTAAAATAAATGCTAACTGTTTAATTTTGAAACGATTTTTTTTAGCGTATCAACTTCATCATCGGATAAATTCAGCTGTTCTGCCATCTTATAAGGAATCGCTACCGCTTGATTTTCCATGGCTTGCCCCTGTTCGGTTAGAGTGATTTTGACACTGCGTTCGTCATTGACACAGCGAACTCGGTCAATCAACCCTTTGCTTTGTAAACGTTTTAGAAGTGGGGTAAGCGTACCGCTATCTAGGTGCAACTGCTCGCCAATCTCGCCCACGCTCATCGCATCAGACTCCCATAACACGAGCATGACCAAATACTGCGGATAAGTCAGATCAAGCTCTTGCAAAAATGGCGTATAACGGCGTGTGATTTCTTTGGAGATGGTATAGAGTGGAAAGCAGAGCTGATTACAAAGTCTTAGTTGGTCGTGCATGATTAATTTTCCAAATAAATTTGGGCGGATAATAGCATAAAATCAAATTGTACACAACTATATTTATCCAACTGTTACATTAGACTTTTGCTTGTCCTTCATTATTTTTTAAGTATTTTCAACTTAGCAAAATCCTTACGATAAATGGCAATCTTGCCCATTTTCACGCCTGCCAATCTACCCTAAAATACGCTTGTTTTTACCAATCCACAGTGAGACATTTTATGTTTAAAAAATTAACCCTATCCGCCCTAGCTCTAAGTGTAAGCATTTCTGCCTTTGCCCTAGACAGCTATCAGCATATCCGCAACGCCACCGCCAAGATTGAGTACGCAGGGCAGACCTTTTTGGTAGACCCATTTTTTGCCAAAAAAGGCTCAATGGCAGGCTTTGACGGCACTTATAATAGTCATTTGCAGTCGCCGATGATTGAGTTGCCCATGCCCATCAAGGACATTATAAAGGGCGTGGATGCGGTCATCGTAACGCACACGCACGAAGACCATTGGGACGAAACCGCCCAACAGGCGATTCCTAAGCATTTGCCGATTTTTGTACAACACGAAGACGATGCCAAACTTATCCGCTCACAAGGCTTTAAAAATGTAACGGTTTTGCACGACAAGGCGACCTTTGGCGGTGTGGAACTGCACAAAACAGGCGGAAGTCATGGCACAGAAGCGATTTATGCCAATCCCCAGCTTGCCAGCTTGCTCGGCGAAGCAATGGGCGTGGTCATCAAAAAAGACGGACACCCCACCACCTACATCATGGGCGACACCGTCTGGACTGCCGAAGTCAATAAAGCCCTGCACAAACACACGCCAAAATATCTGGTCATGAACACAGGTTACGCTCGTATTAACGGCATATCCGACAGTATCATCATGGGCGTGGATGACGTGCTAAAAGCCACGCAAGTCGCCCCCAATGCCCACATCATCACCGTGCATATGGACACCACCAACCATAATTCGGTCAGTCGTGAAGATATGCGTAAATTTGTGATTGGCGAGAAAATCGCTGATAAAGTGAGTATCCCAAAAGATGGGGAAGTGATTAGGCTAAAATAACTCAAAAAAACACCGCTTTTTAAAAACGGTGTTTTCTTTTATGGCTCATTCCCCTTCAAAATACGCCATTTTATCTCTATAAAACGAGCCTAGATAATAGGTATTATCCACCGCCAATACGGTCGAAACTCCGCTAAAATCTTTGCTGTATTTGCCTTGATAGATTGGTTTAACCGCCAAATTATCAGGATTGATTGTGGTGATGTGAAAATCTTTTAGACAGTCAAAGGTTAAGCCATTATCACACGACACCGTCATTGACCCTGCGGTAATGAGTTTATCGCCATGCCAATGCAAATTGTCAAACACGCCATAATCCAGTGTCGTGGTGGCTACGATTTTGGCAGGGTTGGTGTTCGTTAATTTGCTCAACTTTTGCATATGGGCAACAAAGATGTGCTTGCCATCTTTGGATAGCTCAATGCCGTTGTTGCCGTTAAATTCCGAGCCTTGCAATTTCTCAAATTTTTGTGTGGTGGGTGTCCAGCGATAAATTGCCCCTGTGGTTTTACCTGTAAATATATCACCAAGCTCATGCTCAGGGTGCATCATCACGGTAACATACATTGAGCCGTCCGAGCCTGATACCACCGCATTGCCTGCCAAATACCTGCCTTTGTCATCTTTGGGCATTGGCACGTTACCTAGCCATGTGATTGTTGGTGTGGCGGTGTTGGCATTCACTTCAAACACTTCAACGCTCTCGTGCGTGATATTGTTGTCAAAGCTGTTGTGATTGACCGCATACAGAAGCGATTTGCCACCGCCAATATCTCGAATGCTCACCCCATGAATTTGCATTTCATCGGCATGGGGCTGTGGCTTGCTGTTTTTAAACTCATGAGACACCGCAGACGCCTTGGGGGCAATCAGTCGCTGGGCGGTCTTGGTTTGGCTGTCCACCAAATACAATCCACTATGGTGCGTCATGCCACTGGCAATCAGCCATTTGGTATTGGGGATTTGCACCAAATCTTCGGGGCTTTTTAGGTCGTTGATAAAGTGCAGATTTTCCACCGTTTTAGCATGGGAAAGATGAACACTTTGCCCTGCCTGTTTGACCGCTTGGCTCGTTTGGTGTGCCAGTTTGTCAATCGGCGTACACGCCACGCCAAATGTGGCAAGGGATAGGGCGATGAGTGTGATTTTAAATGTTGTCATGATTGTTCTCGTTGATGAATTGGTATCATTATATCTTTTTTAAAATAAAAAGGAATGGCGATAAATGGGAATTTAATTTTTAAAAATGGAAAATAAACTTCCTGCAAAACCAGTTTTCCGTTCGCCCCAAGCTTGCCTGCGGGTAGGAAAACCATTAGAACGGTTTTCTTTAATTTGGGGTTTTGCAGGAAGTCTAATAAATCACTTTAACCAAAGAATTATAAATCCCATGCTCTACCGCTTTCTTGTCCGAATATTCACCAACCCAAACACAGGTTTGGTAACTAAGGCGTGATACGCTTTTTCGTCAATCCGTCCGTTTTTGCACAAAACATCAAGATAATCATCATTATCCTGCAAACGAAAATCCATTCGCTCAAAGCCATTTTTCACATAAAACGCTTGGCGTTTGACCCGTTGGGCGTGGTTGTCCGCTTCTGTGTTATCAGCCGTTTCAATGTCTAGCACAATGGTTTTGCCTGCTTTTTTGCGTTCAATGAGTGCCAAAATTTGCGAGCCGTAGCCTTTGGAATGCTGGCGTTCGTCCACCGCCAAATACAGCACAAAGGTTGCTTTTTTGTCGTTAATCAAATACACAAATCCGACAAATTCGCCCTTATCCAGCACTGCCCAAAAATCCACATCAGACCGCACCGACATCAGCACAAGTAGCGGTATGGGAAAACGTGCTTTATCAGGAAATACCGCATGATACAGCCGTTTAAAATCAGCAAAATATGGCGTAAATGGACGGATGTTTTTAACAGTTAAAGTCATATTTGTACCCTAGCTCCAATGTCTCTTAATTCTGAAAATTTCTCTACAAATCTTGGCATATCATCAATGCTCATCGCAAACGCCCACAGATAGGTAATGACCGCATAAACGTGTCCTGCCTGCACCGATTTGTTTGCCAAAATCGCCAAAGTTATCCCAAACAGCACCGCAAGCGACACACCAATCACAAAAAAACTTATCGCTTCACGGTTGGAAATACCAATGCGGATTTTTGACAATAAATCATAATGGCGAACCAGCTCGCCTGCTTGTCCACGCTCAATCAGATTGCCTTCGTTTTCTATGTGGTTGTTCAATTTAAAATAAAGTCGGTCATTCATCTTGGTGTATTTTGGCAAAATCATCATAAATATCAACAAAATAGCCAACGAAATCACCCCAGACCAAAACTCAATGATGATAAGCATGACCACCGAACCGACAATATTAAATCCTGCGGTAATCAGCACAGGCAAATGCGTCTCAAAAAAGTCCACAAATTGCCGTGCCAAATTGGCGTGGGCGATAGCACTGGACGTTGTGCCTTTTTGTTTTTGGTTCAAAATGGCAGGCACGGCAAGACTGGCATAAATCCGCACAAACGCCCGTGTGTCCACCGCTCGCCGTGCCGACCCCACCGCCCACATCACAAAGACGATGAATGCATACGCCAACGCCTTAACAGTATCGCCAGAAAGCACCGCATTGACCGCAAAACTGCCCACCAATGGATACAGCACAAACAAAAGATTCTCGGTTGCCACAAGGGCAAATGTTAGCAAATGTTAGCGTTAATTTTTTGTGGTTGGTGCGTGCAATGTGTTTTAAGGTCTAAACCGCAGTTGTCATTGGTTACTCCAAATACTTGGCAAGTACGCCTTGTAAGTCTTTTAATTCATTTAATAAAAATGCCACTCTCCGAACGCCAAATTCAGCGATTGCCTTGTTTTCTTGGGCGAGTAAATCGGCAATAATCGGCTCGGCAAAGGCTCGCCCTTTATCGGTAAAATGCAACACCTTTTGGCGTTTGTCTGTATCGCAAGGCTGGCTTATCAACAGACCGTCTTTGATAAATTTTTGGCATAGCGTATTGACCGTTTGTTTGGCGATAAGCTGTTTTTGGGCAATGTGCGACTGACTGCACGCACCGTCCACCCACAGTGTGTAGAGTATGCCAAGCTCGTTGTCGTTTACATTGTGCTTTTTGGCAAATTGAGCATAATCATTCATCATTTGCACAGCGACATCGGCGATTTGGTCTATTTGATTGGGGGTTAATGTATTCATAAAAATAGTCCGAATATTGACGAAGTGGCGTATTTTAGTCAATTTTCGGACGATTTGCAAGGGAATTTTGATTTTAATAAAATAAAAACACCGCTCACATTTTGCAAACGGTGTTTTCATCATCAACGCTTTATCATCACATCTTGCCAATTTGGATTGCGTTTGATTTCATCTAACATTTTGCCTGCATTGACATCATTTTTTAAATGATACATAAACCAAGCGGTCATATAGCCGTCTGCTTTAAACAGCATATCGCCGTGGTCGGTGTTTTTTCTGCGAGCGAAAACCGCCCATTGACCGTTTGGGATTTTGTGATGATTTTCTTGTAGCGATGATAAAGGGGCGATACCGCTATCGGGCTTGCCATTGCCTGCATCAAACAAGCCTGTGCCTGAAACGGCAAAATACGGCACACGGATTTTGCTGATGTCATAATCCCATTTTAAGCCGTTTGCCAACGCCAATTTGGTCGCACTGGAAGTATAAACCGCTTTAAATTGGTGTGAATTGGCAAAACGGGTTGCCCCATTGATTGCCCCCACACCGCCTTGCGAATGACCGCTAATGCCTGCGTTTTTGGTATCCAATTTATTGAAAAATATTGAATTTTTATCGCTGTTTAAGTTATCTAGCACCGCAAGCGATTGACTTGATGACAATCCGCTCCAACTTTCTTTATCATCATTGCCAATCACAACAAAACCAAAGCTTGCCAAATGCTCAAACACCGCTTCGTATTTGTAATACGGCACGCCTGTACCATTGGCGAACACCACAACGGGCAATTTACCATTGATTTGATTGATGTTTTGTGGATACCAGATTTTGTGTTCTTTAAAATAATTTTCGCCACTTGGCACGGTTTGCGAGACAACAGCAAATTGCCCCATTTGCGTGTATTTGGCTTCAATCGGCATTAAGCCTTGTATTTCTTGGGTGTAGCTGACATTAACCACAGGCATACGCTCCCATTTTTCTTTTACGGCGGAGCAGGCGATTAAAGAGACTGCCGTCAAGCTGACAAGCAAAGCGGTTTTTAAAAATTTCATCAAATTTTATCCTAAAAATCAAAACATAACAGGGACTTATTTGAATGCTATTTTAGCCGATTTGTTGCCAAAAGACGAGAAAGTCGCCCAAACTGCGACAAAACGGCAAATTTGTGGCAGTTTTAAAAATCATCTTGATTTTGTTAAAATATCCCTAAATTTGTCCAATCATTTGTTTTGCAATGAAAAATACACTCAACACCCACATCAAAGATTATATCGCCCAATCCTTGATTTTGTTATTAAAACAAAAACCATTTGATGAAATTAAAATCAATGAAATTTGCCAAAAAGCAGGGGTAAACCGCTCATCGTTTTATCGCAATTTTGCCAATAAAGAACAGGCGATTGTGTTTTATTTACAGCTTAATATGTTGCCTGCGTTTTTGGCTCGTCAGCCTTTTACTCGCAACAAGGATATTTTTGTGGCGATATTCCACAGCATTAACGATATGGGCGAAGTTGTGGATTTGTTGTATGTCAATGATTTATCGCACATATTTTTGCAATACATTAAGGATTGTTGCGGGGCAAAACCTGTTTTTGATGATGAGGAAGCCTATCGCACCAGTTTGATTATGGGACTGGTGTTTGGCTCACTTGATGAATGGATACGGCGTGGGCGTGTGCAAACGCCTGATGATATGGCAGATAAAATTGGCGAGCATTTAAAACGGATTGGGGAAAATTGGGACGCATTGTCCGATGAACACCAGCCTGCCAGTACCGAATGAATTGACTTAATGGCTTGTATTTTTAACAAAACATGGGATAATATCGTTTTATTTTAATAAAGGTTTTTTATGAAAACAATCACCCTATTAGGTATCGCCATGACCACCCTAACCTTAACCGCTTGCACCACAACCAATCAAGCCCAAAGCCCTGCTGTCGGTATGGCAAATCCTGCGTCCGAATTTTGTACCAAACAAGGTGGAAAAACCGAAATCCGCAAAAATGCAGACGGCTCAGAATATGGCGTATGCCATTTGCCAAATGGTCAAGTGGTAGAAGAGTGGGAATTTTTCCGCCAACATCAAAAGTAATTTTTGTAATAAAAACACCGTCCAAATGGACGGTGTTTTCTCGTTTAATCTTTCTTTTTGGTAGAAAAATTAAATATCCGATAAATGGGGCAAAAGTTGATAAATGCGGTCAAAACAAACACCGCCCCAATATAGCCCCACACCCCAATCACGCCCATGACCGCCAAAGCCACAAGCAACGCCCCAACCACCAAGCGTAAGATACGGTCAATGCTGTGTAGATTACTTTTCATGATTTTCTCCTAAATGATTTTGGACAAAACAATTGATAAATTAAGACGACACACGATTATAAGGCAACAAGGCAAGCACTCTTGCCATACCACAAAAGCCCGTAACCCCTGCAAATAGTAGCCCTGCCCCGACAAATCCACTCACGCCATAAAACACAGGCGACACAAGCGAGCCTAGCACCACACCAAACAGTATCAGCACCCCTGCCACGATTTGCACTTGCCTTAATAAGACTAATGGGCTGTGTGCGGTCAATGACAGTTGGTAGCCCTGCCTTTTGCCATGCCTGCAAACCGCCGTCCATGATATAAGCGGTGCAATTTGACGTATAAGCGGTGATTTTGTCGGCATTTTGGGCGGTTCTCATGCCTGATAGACAGTGAAAAATCACGATATTTTCGCCATTTTCGCCATTTTGACCGCCTTGCGGATTGGCATTGTTGGCGACTTGGTTGGCGATACTGTCTTTATCAAGGCTGTCAATCGGCACGCACACCGCCCCACCAATGTGCATTCGGGCAAATTCATCAGGCGAGCGAATGTCAATGAGTGTCGCCCCCTTGGCGAGTTTTTGGGCGACTTCGTTTGGGCTGATTGTTTGGGGTTTGGGCATGGTTTTTGCTCCTTAGGGACAAAAAATTTCCTTTAAAACCATGATGATACGAGCAACCCTGTCATCACAAATCCGATAATACAAGGTCTGAGACTGCCTGCGATAACTTACCAGTCCTTCATCTCGCATTTTTGCCAAATGCTGGGAGAGTGCCGACTGACTAAGCGTGGTCATCGCATTGATTTGTCCGACACTCATCTCGCCATGCTCTATCAGCAGGCACAGGATTTGCAGGCGGTTTTCGTTTGCCAAAATGCGTAAAAAGTCGCTCGCTTGTTTGGCTTGCTCGGGGAATGTTGCATTGGATACAGTATCATTCATAGTTTAGATTTCTCTAATTTAGTTAATTCTAATATAAAATTTTGCCAAGGTCAAGCGTGTATTTTAAAATAAGCCGTTATTTTTGCCAATAAAAAACACCGCCCATTTGAGCGATGTTTTCTTTACGCTAATTTTTACAAAGGCTTATGAATCTTAAAGCCGCCGTCCACCAAAATCTCAGCCCCTGTGATGAATTTGACTTCATCGCTTGCCAAAAACAGCGTGGTATGTGCCACATCAAGCGGGTTGCCCATGCGTCCAAGCTGATTAAAGCTGGCGATTTCTGCCAATTTTTCATCGCTGGAATACTGCTTTGCCATAGGGGTCAAAATCGGACCGGGCGATACGGAATTGACACGGATATTGTATTTGCCAAGACGTGAAGCCATGGCACGGGTCAAGGCGTCGACCGCCCCTTTGGACGCCGAATACGAAATGCCCGCAATGCCTTTGCCTGCCACGTGTACGCCTAGGGTATTGATATTGACAATCGAGCTGATGTCGTTTTTCTTCATATAAGGCACAACGGCACAAATCCCCAAAATGCCCCTTCGGCATTGACTTTCATCACTTTTTGCCATTCTTCCAAAGACGCATCTTCGTATTTCCAGTCTTTACCGCCAATGGCAGCGTTATTGACCAAAATATCAATTTTGCCGAATTTCGCCACAACTTCTTGGGTAACTTTTGTCCAAGACTGCTCGTCTGCGATGTCGTGGACAATGCCCAACGCCACATCGCCATACTCGCCTTGAATGTCGGCAACCAAATCTTTAATCGCCTGCTCTTGCACATCGGTAATAATCACGGTCGCACCTTCACGGGCAAACACCCGAGCGGTCGTCTCGCCCATGCCACTGGCGGCACCTGTGATAATGGCGACTTTATTGGTTAATCGTTTCATATTCAATCTCCTTAACTAATTGATTATTTATAAATTATTTTCTTAACCCATACTGATACGGCACGCCCAAATGCTCACGCAAAGTTGAACCTTCATAATCAGCATGATAAATCCCACGCTCCTGCAAAATCGGTACGACTTTTTCCACAAAATCTTGCACGCCTTTTTGGCTGTCGGGGGCGAGCGAAAAGCCGTCTGTTGCCCCTGCTTTGAACCAGTTTTCCATAAAGTCCGCCACATCGGTTGCCGTGCCGACCACCACAGGGTGGTAGTTAATCACGCCATTGGCAAGGGCTTCTTTGGGCGACATACCTTGTTTGATGAGTTCTACCGCTCGTGGCGAGCGTGGGTCGTGTGGGTGCGGTGTCGCCTGATTTTGCAAATGTTTTGGCAAAGGCTCATTCAAATTAAGCCCATGCAAATTCACGCCAATCATCGCCGACAAATAGCGAATTTGCCCATAAAATTCATCATCGCTCATGAAATCAATGAGCTTCATTCTGCGAGCCAACGCTTCTTCATACGTGTCGCCAATCGTGAACATAAATCCGCTAAACATATTGATGTCGTCAGCGTTTCTGCCGTGCTGTATCGCACTTTGTTTGAGTACATTGCGGTAGGCTCGTGCTTCGTCAATCGTAAACGGATTGGCATACACGCCACTGGCAAAACGCCCAGCCAGCTCCACCCCCTCTGGACTTGGGCCTGCCTGAAAAATCGGCGGTTGCCCCTGTGGTGTGGCAGGAATGGGCAATGCCCCTTTGACTTGGTAATGCTTGCCTTGGTAATGGGCAGGCTTGATTTGGCTCATGTCGGCAAACACGCCTGTGGCTTTGTCGGTGATGTAGGCATTTTCGCCAAACCCGCCCCACAAGGTTTGCACCGCTTCCACCATTTCGTGTGCCATTTCGTAGCGTGTGGTCGTATCAGGCAGGGGCTTGTCGCCAAAATTGTAGGCGGTCTCTCGTGTGCCTGTGGTAACCGCATTCCAGCCGACACGCCCTTGGCTTAATGTGTCCAGCGTTTTTAATTGACGAGCCAAATTGTAGGGCAGGTTGTAAGTGGTGGAAAAAGTCGCCACCATGCCGATTTTTTGTGTGGCGTAGGCAACGGCAGAGAGCATAACCATGGGTTCAAGCGGAAAGGCAGGCGAACGGGTGGAAATGTCCGTGCCACCGCCCCCCCCACCAAAAGACGGGGTATCAGCGATAAAGAGCGTGTGGATTTTGCCTTTTTCGGCCGTTTTTGCCATTTGGGCATAAAAATCAATGTCGGTATAGGCACGCTCGTTGCTGTCGGCAAGTCGCCACGACTGGAACTCACCGCCATAACCTGAAACCAGTTGTAGGGCAAGTTTCATTTGTTTATTGGCATTGTCAAGATAATCAGCCATGTTATTTCTCTCTTATGGTTAGGGTATGGGGATATTATAGGTTTTTATTTTTAAAATTTGAATGGCGAAAAATGGGAAGTTGGTTTTCGTTTTTGGAAAGATAAATTTTTCAGGCTGCCTGAACACACAAACATCATTTCAATACCTATTGAAATGAAAAGCACGCCCTGCTATACTAACCGCCTATGAATATGAACACCGAACACGCCAGCAAACTGTTTGAAAGTCTTGCTTCGCCCACACGCCTTGCCATTTTCCAAGCCCTGACCGCCGAAGGGGGGCGTGGTATGGTGGCGGGCGATTTGGCAAAACAGCTCAATCTTGCCCCCAATAATCTGTCGTTTCACTTAAAAACTTTGGCAAACGCCAACCTTGTTTACAGTGAACAGCAGGGAAAATTTGTCCGTTATTTCGCCAATTTAGCGATGATGAACGGCTTGATTGAATTTTTATTGCATCGCTGTTGTGAAAACGCAAGCGGTGGCGATTGCGAAAAATTTTGCCAATCGTGTTAGCAAATTTTTTTGCCCATTCATTTCAATAACTCTTGAAATAAGGAACATACTATGCACCCAATCAGCATTTATCACAATCCCAAATGCGGTACTTCTCGCAACACGCTGGCTTTGATTCGCCATTTGGGCATTGAGCCGACCATTATTCATTATCTGGACACCCCGCCCGATGAACGCACATTACGCCAACTGATTGAACAAATGAACATCACGCCCAGAGAGCTTTTACGAAGCAATGTGCCTGAATATCAACAATTTCATTTGGACAACGAGGTGAGCGATAACGACATCATTAAGGCAATGCTGACCGCCCCCATTTTAATCAACCGCCCGATTGTCATCACCGAAAAAGGCGTGCGTTTGTGCCGTCCAAGCGAAGTGTTTTTGAGCATTTCACCTGTGGCATTGCACAGTGATTTTGTCAAAGAAGATGGCGAAATCATCCGCGTACAAGGGGCATAAAATGGGCATTTTTGAACGGTTTTTGAGTGTGTGGGTGGGTTTGGCGATTTTGCTTGGCGTGGGGCTGGGTATTTGGTTTACGCCTTATTTTCAATGGATTGCCACAATGCAGGTGGCTCAAATCAATTTGCCGATTGCGGTGCTGATTTGGCTGATGATTTATCCGATGATGATACAAATTGACTGGCTTGCCATTAAAAATATCCGCCACAATCCCAAAGGGCTGTGGCTGACTTTAACGGTGAATTGGTTGATTAAGCCTTTTACGATGGCACTTGTGGGCTGGTTGTTTTTTAAGGTGTTTTTTGCTGGCTGGGTAGATGAACAATCGGCAAGCGAGTACATTGCAGGTATGATTTTGCTTGGGGTTGCACCTTGTACGGCAATGGTTTTTGTTTGGTCTCAACTGGTCAAAGGCGACCCCAATTACACGCTGGTGCAAGTGTCTTTAAATGATGTGATTATGATTTTTGCCTTTGCCCCGATTGCAGGGCTACTTTTGGGTATGAACGACATCACAATCCCGTGGGACACGCTGTTTTTTAGCGTGTTGCTGTATTTGGTGTTGCCTTTGCTGGTTGGGCTTGCCACTCGCAAATCTTTGCAAGATGAACACAAAATTCGCCAATTCAGCCAGCGTTTTAAGCCTTTGTCTATCTTGGGATTGTTATTGACGGTGGTGCTGTTGTTTGCGTTTCAGGCACAAACCATTGTGGATAAGCCGATGATTATCCTGCTGATTGCCATTCCTTTATTGGTGCAGACTTACGGCATTTTTGCCTTGAGTGCGATTTGGGCAAAATGGCTTAAATTACCCCACGCCATTTCCGCCCCTGCTTGCTTAATCGGCACAAGCAATTTTTTTGAATTGGCGGTGGCGGTGGCGATTGCTTTATTTGGTTTAAATTCAGGGGCGGCATTGGCAACGGTGGTGGGCGTGTTGGTTGAAGTGCCTGTGATGTTGTCGCTGGTGTGGTGGATAAACCGAAAATCGCTGGAAAATAAAGGGGTGTAGGGTTTCAGGTTGCCTGAAAGTTATTTTGTAAAATTTAAAAATAAAAACACCGCTTGAACATCAATCCAAACGGTGTTTTAAATTAACTGACTTTTAATTCCGCCCAAGCCCTTTTGATGATTTCTTGACTGGCTTGTAATGCCAAAAATGCCAAAACAAACGCCACAATTAAATCAGGATATTTTGATTGAAAAAAATAAACTGCCATACCCGCTAAAATTACCGCCACATTACCAATCGCATCGTTTCGGGAACACACCCACACACTGCGGACATTGCTGTCGCCATCACGAAATTTTAATAATATCAACAATGCCGACACATTGACCAATAACGCCAAAAATCCCACAATGCTCATTTCAGAATAACTGGGCATTTCCCCATAAAACACACGATAAATGGTTGTCATTAAAATAAATAAACCAAAACCGCCCATCGTTAGCCCCTTAACCATAGATGCTTTGGCTCGGTAACTTAACGCCATTGGCAAAACAATCAAACTTATCAAATAATTGGCACTGTCGCCCAAGAAATCCAAACTGTCCGACAACAGCGAAGTTGAACCTGATTTAACCCCCATCACAATTTCCACAAAAAACATTGATAAATTTAATATCAAGACAATCCACAAGGCTTTTTTGTACTTGGGCGATTGATGAATGGGCTGATTTGAACCACAACAATTTTGGCACGCCATTTTTTTTGCTCCTGTTTTAAGATGAAATTTGCTATACTATAAACTCCGTAGTCATTACAGGGTCAAGCCAAAATGTCAAAATTTTTTAAAATAAAACAAGCCAGTGAACAAACAGGCGTACATTTGGAAACCATTCGTTATTATGAAAAACAAGGCTTAATCGCCCCTACACATCAACAAAACGGCTATCGTGTGTTTGATGAAAATCAGTTAGAACAATTACGCTTTATTAAAACTTGCCGTAATATCGGTCTTTCTTTAAGTAACATCAAAACGCTGTTGCAATTACAACAAACGCCTAACAAACAATGCAATGAAATCAATGCACTTGCCGAGCAACATTTGGCATATTTGGACGAACAAATCACAGAACTACAACAAGTTAAAACTTTTCTAATGCAATTTGTGGGTTGTGAAAATAAAACGGTTGATAAGTGTCAGATTATTCAAGGTATTAAAGAAAAAGAATAGCGGAATATTTTTTCAGGCAGCCTGAAACCTTTTTCCATTATGGGTTTGATTTTGACGGTGATGTTGCTGTTTGCCTTTCAAACCCAAACCATTATTGCCAATCCCTTGATTATTTTGCTGATTGCCATTCCCTTGCTGGCACAGACTTACGGCATTTTTGCCTTGGCTCACGTTTTGGCAAAATGGCTCAAATTACCACACGAAATTTCCGCCCCTGCGTGCTTGATTGGCACGAGTAATTTTTTTGAATTGGCGGTGGCGGTGGCGATTGCTTTATTTGGTTTAAATTCAGGGGCGGCATTGGCAACGGTGGTGGGCGTGTTGGTTGAAGTGCCTGTGATGTTGTCGCTGGTGTGGTGGATAAACCGAAAATCGCTGGAAAATAAAGGGGTGTAGGTTTTTAGGCTGCCTGAAAAATCCAATGCCGTCTTAAAATCACAAACCTTTAAGACGGCATAAAAAACACCGCTTTATCAAAAGCGGTGCTTTTGCCTTATTGCCCCTACTGTTTTAGCCAATCTTCCATCAGCTTAATTTCAGGCTCTTGGGCATTGATGATTTGCTTTGCCAAATCTTGCATTGCTTTATCTTTGCCGTATTCTAATTGCACTTTTGCCATATTGACCGCTCCCTTGTGGTGGGGAATCATCGCTTTGGCAAAGGCGACATCAGGGTCGGTCTCATAAATTGCCGTCATCATTTCGCCGTGTGAATTGTCCAAGGCATAGGCTTTGGCGTGTGGGGCGTTGGCGTTTTGGGTGGTCGTGTCTTTGCCATTCAGCCAGCCATTCATCAAGTCAATTTCGGCTTGTTGTCCATCAATAATCGCTTGGGCAAGCTTTCGCATTGTTTCGTCTTTGCCAAATTCAAGCTGTACTTTTGCCATCTCAACTGCTCCGATATGGTGCGGAATCATACCTTTGGCAAAAGCGGTATCAGCATCGGCAAGATTGCCCGCTTTGCTCATCTCATCGCCCATCTTGTTCATCATTGCAAGATAGGCTTGGGTATGGGGCGGAGCATTTTGAGTGTCCATCGCCATAGCAGAGTGGTTCATATTGGCGTGGTTCATCTCTGCGTGCCCGTTTTGGTTATTTGGGCTGTCGTGGGTGGTTTGGGTGTGGTTATTGTCGCCTACCATCGAGTGCGTCGGCACTTCGTTTTTGCCGTCGGCACAAGCGGTTAAAGTCGCCAAAACAACAGCGGCAACGACAAGATGTACGGCACGGTTTTTGATGAATGTCATTGGATTCTCCTTGTCAAAATGGGCATTGATAACATTGGGCAAATGACAGATTCGCCCAATGTCCATTTCACTATTTGGTTTTACGATTCACACGCACAGCCGTTGCAAGTGCAGTCATCACAAATGCACGGCTCGCCATTTTGGCAGTTGCATTTTGGATTGCAATTTTGCCCTGTGCAAGATTGGCAACCGCAGTGGGCGTTTGGGTTTTTGATGATGTCGTTCATAACAATTCTCCAAATTAAAGGTTGATTATCAAAACAAAAACCGTTTTTAAACCACTAAAAACATTGCTTTTTTGTTTTAATGAGCGTATTATAAAGTCTAACCTTATGTTAGGGTCAAGGGTTATTTTTACTTGATAACATTTTTTTACACACCACTCAATAAGGAACAACAATGAACATCGGACAAGCGTCTAAATCTACCCAACTTTCCGTCAAACAAATCCGTGATTATGAAAAAGCAGACTTATTAATTAACCCATCACGCAGTGAAGCAGGTTATCGGATTTATAACTCCAATGACATCGCTCGGCTAAAATTCATCGCCAAAGCCCGCAGCGTCGGTTTTTCGCTTGCACAGATTGGCGAGCTTTTGGCACTGCAAGACAATCCACACCGCACAAGTGCTCAGGTCAAAACGCTCACCGCCAGTCATATTGATTTTTTATCCAATAAAATCAAAGAATTAAAATCAATGCAACACACCCTGCAAGCGTGGAGCGATGCCTGCGGGGGCGATGACAATCCCGACTGCCCCATCTTAAAAGGCTTGAGCGATTTTTAACCACTATCAAAGCAGATGAATGCCATAGCTTGATAACAGCCGTGCATAACCATAAAAAACTTATTTCAAATTCGCCTGATAAAACTCGGTTAATTTATCAACCACTTGGCTGACACAATTATCTTGGTCGTATAAATCCATATGCCCAGCCCCTTTATCCAACAGCACATCGCCTTTGGCGTGGGTGCGTGTCAGGGCGATGACGGTTGCCCCTTGCATTTTGGCGATTTGGATTGCCGCCAAGCCGACCGAACTGGTTGCACCGCCCAGCACCACGACATCGCCTTTTTGCAGTTTGCCAAATTCCAACAGTCCGCCATAAGCGGTAACAAACGCCATCCAACTGGCGGACGCTTGCTCCATTGTCAGCGTGTCGGGGTGCTTGGCCACGGCGTGTTTGGGCATATTGACCAGCTCGCCATAAGTGCCGTATTCGGTAAACATAAAGGACGGAATGACGCTGACCTTATCGCCAATGGCAAATTCGCTCACGCCATTGCCAATCGCTGTTACCACGCCTGCCCCTTCGTAGCCCAAAATCGCAGGGAACACAGGGTCAATCACATACGCCCCTTCACGGTACATCATCTCGGCACGGTTTAAACCAATGGCGTGGATTTGGATTTGTACTTCATCGGCTTTGGGGGCGGGGATTTGTACGTCATTTGTACGTCAACGATTTGCAGGACATCAGGCGAACCTGTTTTGGTAAATTGAATTTGTTTGCTCATTTTTTTCTCTTTAAGTAAATATTGATTTAATCGTGGAAAAACACGGTTTCGCCTTGTGGGGCTCTGGGCTGACGAATGTCATTGGCTGGCGATTGGCTATCAGGTTTACCAAAAGACACGCCCACCATCAACTGATAATCATCAGATACGCCAAACTCTTCTCGTACCACATCAGGATACATCGCCAACAATAGCTGTGGCACGCTACCAAAACCACGAGCAGTCAAAGACAACATAAAGGTTTGTACAATCATACCCACATCCATTGCCGAAAACACATTGTCGCCAATTTTGGGCATAAAGAAAAAAGCACAATGCGGTGCACCATAAAAACGCACATTCTCTTCGGCAAAATTTTTACGACCTTCTTTATCGGCACGAGAGATATTAAAAGCATCGTACAGGCGTTTGTAGGCATCACGCATACGCTCTTCATATACGCCGACAAAATTGGCTTGGTCATAACCAAAATCAGGGTTTGGCGTGCCATTTCTAAACCGCTCAACCAATTTATCGGACAAACGAGCCAATGCATCACCCGACACAATATGAATTTGCCAAGGCTGGGCATTGACCGCAGACGGGGAACGCAAGGTATCATCAAGTACCGCACCAATGTCGGCTTTGGATAAAGTTTCGGGCAAAAACTCACGAATGGATTGGCGAGTTTGAACGGCGGTTGAAAAATCAAGCATAAATTACTCCAAATAAATGATTTTGTTTAGGACGTGTTAAATTTACATCTTATTTTATAAAATGTTATCAATGTTCAATACGTCCAAAGATAATGCCTATTTTAAAACAATATTAAATTTGTTAAAATAACATAAACAACAAAACTCTTTTGCTAAATTAGCATAAATAGTTTTGATAAGACAAAAAAACCGCTTTTATTTAAAAAACGGTGTTTTTTATTATGTAAAATTAGTATTCAAGTGGTGTGTATTCAACAGGTACCCAAGAATAGCCCTTTTTCTCTTGGCGAATATGCCCAAGTCCTGGGAATGGCAAGTGAGCCCCTGCAATCCAAGTTTTGTTTTTGGCAAGTTTTGGAAACATCGCCAATCGGCTGGCACGAGCTGATTTTGCATTCACATCAAACTCGGCTGCCACACTTGGTTCAGGCAGTTGCAAGGCGTGGTTGTGCAACAAATCGCCCCACACAAACAATTTTTCGCCTTTTGATGAGACTTCCACACTGCTATGACCTGGGGTATGCCCTGTGGTTGGCACGGATTTGAAATTTGGGATAATTTCATCGCCCAAATTATAATATTTCACACGCCCTGCCGCCGCATAAGGAGCAACCGCATCTCGTGTCTATTGGGCATATTTTTGGGTATGCTCTGGCATTTGGCTGATAGGCGTGTCTAACCAAAAGGCTTTTTCTTGATTGGCAATATAAACGGTTGCATTTGGAAATTCCATTTTGCCATTGCGAGTTACGCCACTAAAATGGTCAAAATGCAAATGCGTTGGAATAATGGTATCCACCTGTTCAGGGCGATAGCCTGATTTAATCAAACTTTCGGCTAATTTACCCACTTTATCATCAAACACATCACCAGAACCTGCGTCAAGTAGCACCAAATTTTTGCCTGTGTTAATCAAATACCCCGTAACAGCCGTTTGTACGCCACCATCTGGAAGCATTGGACGAAATTGCCCTGAAATCAACTCATCTAATTGTTTTTTGGTTAATTTGGTAAACTGTTGATAAACAGGTGTACCAATGGACAAATAACCGTCATACAAAGCGGTAACTTCATAATCGCCAAGCATCATACGATAGTAGCCGTCCACTTGGGTGCGTTTTTGTGCTACGGCATTTTCTGTGGGTTGATAAACTGCGTGTGAATGCGAATGCGTACCGTGAGCCATTGCCACCGAGCTAAAAAGCGAGCCTGCAAGCAATAACGCCGTGCTGATTTTGGATAATGTTTTCATAAAAAACCTTATAAAATAATGAATAATAGATAAAGCAAAATGCTCTATCCTGTGAAGTGAGCATATTGTAATGGCTTTTTAAATTTGTTAAAATAGCAACAATAACAAAACACCTATGCCAAAACCGCACAAATGAACCCCAAAAACACCACACTCCACGCCCTAGAAATTTTTTTAGCCGTTGCCAAAGAAAAGAATTTTTCCGAAGTCGCCCGCCAGTACGATGTGGCAAGTTCGGTCATTTCTCGGCAAATCAAGCAGTTAGAAGACGATTTTGGGCAAACGCTGTTTTATCGCAATACCCGCTCCATGACGCTTACCCAAGCTGGCGAGCGGTTTTGTGGCTACGCCCAAACCATACTGCACCAATTTGACCGTCTGCACCATGATATGTACCAAACCGACAGTGAGCCAACAGGCATTGTCCGCATTAACGCCCCTGTGTTTTTTGGGCAAAAACACCTAACGCTCCATTTGCCAGAGCTACAAACTCGCTACCCCAAACTCAATAGACTTCTTTCCAAACCCTGATTTTTATGGATTTTTAAAAACTTCAACCCCAATACTTATAAGGGTTTATTTTTAGTTTGGAAAGAGATTTAATATTCATCTAACCCAAACCGATGATTTTATTGACCCATACAGCCAAACGGCGGATTTGATTGTGCGGATTGCCGTGCCGACTGACAGCAATTTAAAGCAAAAAATCATCGCTCGCCAACGCCATTTTTTGCTTGCTTCGCCTGCGTATTTGGCGAAATTTGGCACGCCAAAAACGGTTGCTGATTTGGCAAATCATCAGGGGCTTTTTTATCGTGGCGAGCTTGGTGTATTGCGTATGAAAGATTTAAATAATAATCAACTAATTGATATTCAAGAAAAAATGATAAGCAACAATGCCAACAGTTTGATTGCAATGGCACAGGCAGGGGCGGGCATTGTGATGATGCCCGATTGGGCGGTGGCGGACGACATTGGTTCAGGCAGGCTTGTGCCGATTTTGGCGGACACGCCCATTTCCAGCGACAATCAAGAGATTTGTGTCGCCATACTCACGCCACAAAGTACTTATCGCCCTGTCAATGTGCAGGTGGTTATGGATTTTTTAGTAGAAAAATGGAATCAGGGGGAAGATTGGCGGGTTTAATTTTTATAACAAAAAACACCGCTTATCCCATGATAAACGGTGCATTCATTTAACTTAATGTTTGCCTAATTGCCCTTGCAATTTCATAGGCTAAATTCACAGGCACGGCATTGCCAATCATTTTATAAGCATCATTTAAATTTTGATAAATAAACACAAAATCATCAGGAAATCCCTGCACCCTTGCCACTTCTCTCACCGTCATTCGCCGATATAAATGCTCTTTGCCTGCCACAAATTCAAATTTATCGGCTTCTACTTTTTGCATTTTGGGAGCATTAGGGTGTAATTGGCATTGTCGCCCAGACGCTTGTACCGTAAAACCTTGCTCATGCCACGCTTTGACACGATTTCTGCTCATAAACATAGGAGAAAAACCGCCAACAAAATATTCATTGTGATTGATTGCTTGGGGGTTTTTCTTATTATTATCCAAAGCAGGAATGGCGGTATCTTGCAAATCCCAAATAATGTCTTTTAATGTGATTTTATCTTTATCATTAATGGTTGAGCCAACTGGAAATTCAAAATCAATGTTTAAATCTTTACGAAAACCAATATAAAAAACCCGTTTTCGCTCTTGTGCCACGCCATAATCTTTGGCATTAACCATAGTTAAAGTAACATCATAACCACAATCATCAAACATTTTTAAAATATTTTGCACCGCTTGATTGTGGCGATTGGCAAGCATTCCACTCACATTTTCTGCCAAAAAGAATTTGGGCTGTTTGTTTTTTAAAATACGAATATAATCAAAAAATAATTGACCACGAGCATCATCAATCCCACGCAACGCCCCAGCTTCCGACCACGATTGGCAAGGAGGCCCGCCAATAATTCCGTCAATATCATCAGGAAAATCGCTTTCTTTGATTTGACGAATATCGCCTTCTATTAGGTGTGTGTCGGGGTGATTGGCTTTAAAGGTCGCCCAAATGGCTTTGTCATACTCATTGGCAACAGGTATCTTAAACCCTGCTTTCTTAAAGCCCAAATCAAGCCCACCACAGCCACTAAATAAACTGATGATTTTCATAAGATATAGATAAATTATTTTTTAAAACGGATGAGTTTTGCTGGTTTTAACTGAGCCGGATTATTGGGGTTTTTGATAAGCACATCCACAATCTCAAATCCGTCAATCTGACCGATAAGCGACTCAATCATCGCCACATTGTCAAAACTTTGGTATTTTTGTTGATTGATGAGACACATAAAATTAAACTCGCTATTATCGTCCCTTTGATAGACATAGTCAAACACTTTAAAGGGGCTGGCGATGGACCACATGCCACGCACTCGCAAATCAGTAATGCCAAGCGGGTCTATCTTTTTGACTTTGGCAAGCTCATTTGTGGGTGTAAATTCTATGTTGGGAATGCTCTTAACGCCAAGCGATATGGCATCTCGCACCCGTTCATAAACGGATTGGTCAGCACAATAATCATCGCCATAGACCATACACAGACTTTGCAAGCGGTTGTTTGGGGCAACACCAATCACATAAATGATGTCTTTTTCTTGCCAATCTGGCTCGCACGTTTTGCACGCTTGGGTAATTAGGGGAGAGCTGGCGTGCAGTTTATTTTTGGGGTATGAACTGTTTAGTGCCAATGTGGCGTTTTTGCCGATGACTTTCTTGACTTCTATGGCATCGCCGTGCTTTAAAATCATGTCGGGCGGATTGTTTTGATTGCCAAGATAGCTAAATGTTTGGCTAAGTTTGATTAAGCGGTCGTTTTCATCGGTACTGTCTAGCGTATCGGCAAAAACGTCTTTTATCCACTCTTCTAATGCCCCACCCATTTGGTTGGCACGATTTAGTCCGTGGCTTTGGCGGTGTAATTCGCCCCCAAATGACGTAACAATGCGATAAATGGCGTTAACGATATTCACAGGCTCTCTCCTAATGCTTGTACCCACCCCACAACACGCCCCACCTGCTCACCATAATCACTCATCCTATGGTCGCCCCCGTCTTGGGCGACAACGTCCGCCCCACAGCTTTCAAAAAATGCTTGGGTGGCATAAGCGTCTAACAGCTCATCACCCATTTTTAATAGCACTTTGATTTTGTGGGGATTTTTGGCGGTTAAACGGTGCTTTTCAAACCACGCCAAATCGCCATAGCGAATCTGCCAACCCCCTGTCGTGGTGTAGATGACGGTATCGTCCGTGAGCGTTTGCCCGTCAAAATTATCTGTTAAAAATCGCTGAAAACTCAAATCAGGGCGTATGCTTGGGTTTAGTAGTACCGCAGGCGTGCCTGTCATGTCGGACAAGAGTGTGGCAAAATATCCACCTAAGGACGAGCCGACAAGCACGGCATTAGGATTTTCTTTGATTAGACCCCTTTCCAAACCAACAACACATCATGTTATAATACCCATTTAACCTTAA
>ERZ1023440.18-NODE-18-length-95938-cov-10.886622_pt1 | contig 95938 bp, 102 predicted proteins | sample MGYA00380520_ERZ1023440 | MGnify/ENA primary metagenome ERZ1023440 (study PRJEB33173, sample SAMEA4830335) | metagenome | study: EMG produced TPA metagenomics assembly of the PRJEB25223 data set...
TCAACATCTTCCTTTGCAAGCGTCAAATACTTTTATTCCGAACTTTCTTCGTATCGAACTGTTTTTTAAAGAGTTTATTTTCGAGGTTTTTATAAAAACCTACATAGCTTTTGCATTTTTCAATGCTTCCACCATCAATAAGCCATCTTTTGTTGCTTTAATATCGTGTACACGAACAATCTGCGCCCCTTTATAAGCACCTAATGCCGCTAACACAACACTTCCAATGACTCTGTCTTCGACCGCGCGATTGTCTAAATAATGCCCAATTGTGGATTTGCGCGAAACACCTATTAGTACAGGATAGCTAAGATTTAAGAATGCTTTTATTTGAGCAATCAATGCCATATTTTGTTCTGGCGTTTTAGCAAAGCCAAATCCCGGATCAAGCACAATTCGATTAGCTTCAATTCCCGCTTCACGACAAAGTTCCGCCCGCCGCGCCAAATATTGAGTCACTTCCGTTACGACGTTATCGTATAAAGTGTGGTTTTGCATGGTTTGCGGAATACCGCGCATATGCATCAAGCAGATTGCCACGGAACTTTGCTTTACCGCATCTATTGCGCCTTCTGCTTCAAGCGCACTGATGTCATTAATCATATCCACGCCAAGATCGAGCATTGCCTGCATGGTTTTGGTATGGCGGGTATCAATCGAAATCGGTTTGCGTCCATCGGCAATTAATGCCGATACAACGGGGGTCAAACGGGCAATTTCTTCTTCTGCACTGATTGGCGCGGCACCCGGGCGCGTGGATTCCGCACCAATATCAATAATGTCCGCGCCTTCCGCAATCATCGTTTCCGCATGTGTCAATGCCGCATCTATTTGTACGAATTTTCCGCCGTCTGAAAATGAATCGGGTGTGCAATTGAGCACACCCATAATTTTGCTTGAAGATAAATCGAGCTGAAATCGACCGCATTGCAGTGTTTGTTCAGTCATTATGAATTCCCCATATTATCAGCAGGTTTATCTTGGCCGTCTATCAATGGTTTATTGATTTCAGGTGCTTGGATATTTTCCTCTGCAACAATTTTATGCCGACCGCTTTCGTCCCAATCAGAAGGCGCCCGCACAGGTTTGCGCGCCATTAAATCATCGATTTGTCCTTCGTCAATGGTTTCGTATTTCACAAGCGCTTTCGCCATTTCATGCAAAATATCCATATTATCTTCAAGAATTTGCCGTGCCCGCTCATAATTGCGGTCAATAATGAGGCGGATTTCTTCGTCAATGAGCTTGGCGGTGTCATCAGATACATTTTTATGACGCGTTACCGATCGCCCCAAAAATACTTCGCCCTCTTCTTCCGCATACAGCAAAGGACCCAGTTTTTCCGACAACCCCCATTGCGTTACCATATTGCGCGCAATAGCGGTCGCACGTTCAATATCATTTGATGCGCCCGTAGAAACTTGTTCCGCGCCATAAATTAATTCTTCCGCCAGACGTCCGCCGTATAAAGTCGAAATCTGACTTTCCAAACGTTCTTTCGAATAACTATAGCGATCCGCTTCCGGCAAAAACATCGTTACACCCAATGCCCGACCGCGCGGAATAATGGTTACCTTATACACCGGGTCGTGCGAAGGCACGATGCGTCCGATAATGCAATGTCCCGCTTCATGATAGGCGGTCATTTCTTTTTCTTTATCGCTCATAACCATAGAGCGACGTTCCGCGCCCATCATGATTTTATCTTTTGCGTCTTCCAAATCCTGCATGGTAATTGTGCTGCGGTCACGACGCGCCGCGAACAAAGCCGCTTCATTAACCAAATTCGCCAAATCCGCGCCTGAGAAACCGGGTGTACCGCGGGCAATATCTTTGGCAATCACATTGTCATCAATGGGCTTTTTACGCATATGCACTTTCAAAATCTGCTCGCGTCCTTTCAGATCAGGCAGACCGACGGTAACTTGGCGGTCAAAACGTCCCGGACGCAATAAGGCAGGGTCTAAAACATCAGGGCGGTTAGTCGCCGCAATGACAATCACACCTTCATTGCCTTCAAAACCATCCATTTCTACCAGCAATTGGTTCAAAGTTTGCTCGCGTTCGTCATGTCCGCCGCCTAAACCCGCACCGCGCTGACGACCGACAGCATCAATTTCATCGATGAAAATAATGCAAGGTGCATGTTTTTTCGCTTCTTCGAACATATCACGCACGCGCGAAGCGCCGACGCCCACAAACATTTCCACAAAATCCGAACCCGAAATAGTAAAGAACGGTACTTTTGCTTCGCCGGCAATCGCGCGCGCAAGCAAGGTTTTCCCCGTCCCCGGCGGCCCTACCATCAATACGCCGCGCGGAATTTTTCCGCCTAGTTTACTGAATTTGCTTGGATCTCGTAAAAACTCGACCATTTCATACGTATCTTGCTTTGCCTCATCGGCACCCGCCACATCGGCAAAGGTCACTTTAATTTTATCTTCGGGAATCAATTTGGCGCGACTTTTGCCGAAAGAAAAAGCTCCGCCTTTACCGCCACCTTGCATTTGACGCGAGATAAAAATAAACAAACCGATAAACAACACCAAGGGCAGCAGATTAATCAAAATACGGCTGAGCAGACTTTCCTGTTTGATTGGTTCGCTGCTAATCATGACGTTATTGGCGCGCAAGTCCCCGACTAAAGCGCTGGTATTGATTTCAGGATTATTCGTGAAATAGCGGTTGCCAGAATTATCAACGAATTCAATCACCATTGTCTGCATATTAATGTCAGCGGAACGAATTTCGCCGTTATAGACGCGATCTAAAAATTGCGAATACGCCACCGTACGCGACTGTGAAGGAGAGCCGAATTTACCCACCTCGCTAATCAACACCACGAACAGCAGAATCAATCCGCCCCAAATTAATATCGATTTGTTTTTCTCGTTCAAAATATCACCTCTTTCCTATGAAATCTGCGTACCGCGAAAACCGCGGGCCAATAAATAAGTTTCCTGACTGCGCGCACGCGATGCCTCGGGTTTGCGCGTCAATACCGTTTTAAAATCCGTTTTCAGCTCCCGAAAATAATTGTCAAACCCAGGACCGTGAAAAACTTTCGTCAAAAAATCGCCGCCCATTGCCAAACGCTGACGGACGAAATCTAGCGCCAACTCCGCCAAATACATGCTCTTCGCCTGATCGGTAGATTTTACACCGCTCATATTTGGGGCCATATCGGAAATAATCAAATCCACAGCCTGATCGCCAATGGTCGCCAACAGTTCATTTAGCACCGCTTCCTCGCGGAAATCGCCCTGTATGAAAGTTACGTCCGCCAGACTATCCATCGGCAAAATATCCAAGGCAATCATACGCCCTTTACTGCCAATCAAACCTGCTACATATTGCGACCAACCGCCGGGGGCGGCGCCCAATTCCACCACCACCATGCCGCTACGAATCAATTTGTCGCGCTCTTGAATTTCTTTCAGTTTATATACCGCCCGCGAGCGATAACCTTCCTCGCGCGCTTTTAATACATAAGGATCGCTATGATGTTCTTTTAACCAATTTCCACTAGATTTACTGCGTGCCACGTCTAAATTCTGCTATTCTTGTCTTTCGTTAAAACATACTAGGATAATGCTATGTTAAGCAAAACCCAAATCCGATTTTTAAAATCCGAAGCCCATCATCTGCATCCGATTGTCATGATTGGCACCAATGGCTTAAGCGATGCCGTGCAAAAAGAAATCAATCTTGCGCTGGACAGCCATGAACTCGTTAAAATCAAACTCGGTCAATTGCCTGATGAAGAGCAAGCCGCGATTATCGAGGATATTTGCCGCATACAGCAAGCGGAATTTGTACAAAAAATCGGACATATTGCCGTCATTTACCGCAGCAACCCCGAGAAAAAACGTTATTCCTTACCCAAATAAACGCCGAACCTGCTCAATGAGCAGGTTTCTTTTTGCCATGAAAAGGCGCGACGCAAGCCAGCACAATCAAGCCGACTATCAAGCCCACCAAAATTTCAAAAGCATACACACCGATGCCGCCGACACTATGCTGAATATTCTCTATCAGCGGATGCAAATAAGCCGTCAGCGGCGGCAAATGTTCCGCCCAAATCGTTCCGCCGACCGCCAGCATCGCAATCGTGCCGATCACGCTTAATGAACGTAAAATCTTCGGCGCAATCCATAATAAGCCGCGCCCAATCGTATGCAAGATACCTTGTTCTCCCTGCGTCCACTTCGCGCCGATATCGTCCATTTTGACAATCAGCGCGACCAAGCCGTAAACGCCGAAAGTCAGCAACAAGGCGATAAAAGATAGGGAAAAAACCAATTCCATAAACGATTGCGTCATTTCCGTCAGCGCGCCTAAAGCAATGACGACAATTTCCGCAGACAAAATGAAATCGGTACGAATCGCGCCGCGGATTTTCTCTTTTTCCAAAGCAAGCAAATCCACATCCGCTGCCACCGCAGCTAGCCGCTCCTCTTGATGTGCCGCTTTCTCTTTGCGATGGAAGAGCCATTCCCAGACTTTTTCCGCCCCTTCAAAACATAAATATGCCCCGCCGATCAGCAGGACATAATCAATTGCGGCAGAAAAAAAGGCGCTAAGCAATAAGGCAAGCGGCACTAAAATAACTTTATTCAGCAGAGAACCTTTTGTTACCGCCCATACGACAGGCAATTCCCGATCCGCCGCCAAACCGCTGACCTGATTGGCATTAACCGCCAAATCATCGCCTAAAATGCCTGCGGTTTTGCGCGTCGCCACTTTAGTCATGGTAGCGATATCGTCTAAAACCGAAGCGATATCGTCAAATAAGGCAAAAAAACTGCCGGCCATTAGTCCTCCAATTCTGTGTAAGGATCGGAAAAGCCCAAAGCCGCTAAAATCTGCCGCTCGGCATTCTCCATGATTTCGGCTTCCGCCTCTTCGATATGGTCATAACCTAAAAGATGCAAAAGCCCGTGTATGCACATATGCGCCCAATGTGCCTGCGGCATTTTATTTTGCTGCTGCGCTTCTTCATTCACGACTTCTACCGCAATCACAATATCACCTAAAAGACGCGGGCTTTCCGGCACTTCCCATTCCATCGGGAAAGACAGAACATTAGTCGGATAATCTTTGCCGCGATAATCGCGATTCAAAGCAGACATCTCCGCCTTATCGACCAAACGCAAGGTTAACTCCAAGGCTTCCTCAATCGCCAAGGTCTTCAGGGCGCTATCTAGCCAATGCTGTACATCGTTCTGTGCAGGAAACGACCAATCCTGCGGTATGTCTTCTATCTGATAATCCAGCAACATCTTATTCATACTCGACCTGCCTTTCTTGCTGCTGATGGCTTTCATAGGCTTCGATAATCCGCTGCACCAAAGGATGGCGCACCACATCAGTCGCTTCAAACTGAGTAAAAGAAATTCCCTCGACCGCTCTTAAGACGCGCTGCGCATGCCGCAATCCGCTCGTGACGCCGCGCGGCAAATCCATTTGCGTCGGGTCACCCGTGATAACGGAAGTAGAACCGAAACCTTGTCGGGTTAGAAACATTTTCATCTGCTCTACAGTCGTATTTTGCGCCTCGTCTAAAATAATAAAGGCGTCATTCAGCGTACGTCCGCGCATAAATGCCAGCGGTGCGATTTCAATCACACCGCGCTCCATCAGTTTCAAGACACGCTCCGCACCCAACATATCATTCAGCGCATCGTATAAAGGACGCAAATAAGGATCGACTTTTTGCGTCATATCGCCCGGCAGAAATCCCAAGCGCTCCCCCGCCTCTACCGCAGGACGCACTAAAATCACTTTGCGGACTTTGTCTTCCGCCAAATAAGCCACCGCCGCCGCTACCGCCAAATAAGTTTTGCCAGTTCCCGCCGGACCAATACCGAAATTCACCGCATGCTCGAAAATTCGCTTGAGATAGCGGCGCTGATTATCGCCGCGCCCGGTAATCGTGCCGCGCTTGGTTTCAATCCGAATATCTTTGCCGGCGCCATGAGATTGCACATCGTGCGCCAAGGTTGCACCTGCATCTCGCAAAGCCAAATGCACATCGTCTTGATTAAGCACGTCCGCGCCTGTTTTCTGATACAGCTGCTCAATCACAAAACGCGCTTGGCGGACGCGTCCCTCATCGCCGCTAATCTGAAACAAATGTCCGCGATTAGCGATTTCCACCTTCAATTGACTTTCAATCAGCGTGATATGTTGCTGCATCTGTCCGCATAATTCCGCCAAACGCCGCTGATCTTGCGGTTCTAGCTGAAAGGCTAAACTATCTTGCATAGATTTCCCTAGTAAAAACTGCTGCTATTATGACAAAGCCCAAAATGCCTGTGCATGACCTCTTGTTAGGGTAGCAAGGCTAATAAACGTTCGACCATCTGCGCGGATTGCCGCCCCGCCAAAGCAATGAACTCATCAAAACTTTGCTCGGCCTGCTCATCGGCATGATCCGAAATGGCTCGAATCACCACAAAAGGAACGCCGGCTTGATGACAGACTTGCGCAATCGCTGTCGCCTCCATTTCACAAGCCGCCACATCGGGAAAATGCGCGCGAATCGCTGCTGTCTGCGCTTTGCCATGTACAAATTGATCGCCTGAAACAATTAAGCCCGCATGTACCGTACTGGCAAAAACCCCTGCCGCCTGCGTTGCCGCATCGAGTAAATCACTTGCCGCAATAAAGCGCGCAGGCAATTGCGGCACCTGCCCATGCACATAGCCAAATGCGCTCACATCAACATCATGATGCGCCGTTTCTTTGCCAATCACCACATCGCCGATACGAATGGCTGCGCCCAATCCGCCGGCACTACCGGTATTAATTACCGCCTGCACCTGAAAATGCGTCAGCAAAGCGGCTGTCATTAAAGCAGCATTTACCTTACCGATACCGGATAAAGCCAATACCACCTCACGCCCCGCCAATTTGCCGCGATAACATTTCTGCCCCAGTAGCTCCAGACTTTGCCCTTCCTGCAAAGAATGTTGCAAATACGCCAACTCAGGCTGCATCGCCGCAATAATCACAATCACTTGACTCATAAAACACTCACAGAAGATAAATGATGAATTTGTCGATAAAGATCCGCACACTGAAGACGGGTTTGCGCTTGCAAGCCGCTATTGTCAATCACAAAATTGGCACGGCTTAATCTTTGCTCACGCGATAATTGCGCCGTCATAATGCGGTGAATATCCGCTTCCGTTACACCATCTCGCATCGCGCCGCGAGAAATTTGCAAATCAGGCAAGATATCGACAACGATAACTGCATGACATACCGCTTCTAAGGCATTTTCAAATAACAGCGGCACGCTATACATTACCCATGCCGCTTGAGACTCGGCAACCGCCAACTGCTGCTGCGCTCGCTCACGAATCAGAGGATGCATTAAATCATTTACTTGCTTTTTTAAACATTCATCTGCAAAAATTTGCCGGCGCAACCAAGCGCGATTCAATTGCCCATCCGACAATAAAACCTCTTTACCGAACAAAGCTTTCAATTGTTCTAATAAAGGTTCGCCTTTTTGCACAATTTCGCGCGCAATCACATCAGCATCCACTAAGGGAACGCCTTTTGCCTGAAAAAAATCGGAACAAAATGTTTTGCCGCTGGCTATGCCGCCGGTAAGGCCAATAATCATTAATTAGGCAAAAAGCTAAGAAATGCGGCAATTTGACCGCCAAACAAGAAAGTAAGCCAACCGGCTACCGCCAAATAGGGTCCAAAAGGTGCAGGTTTGCCAAAACCGATTTTATTAATCATGAAAAACACAATCCCGCAAATCGATGACACCATCAGAATAATCGGCAACATAATCACGCCTTGCCAAGCCAGCAAAGCCGCAAGTAATTTAAAATCGCCATACCCCATGCCTTCTCGCCCGGTCAGTAATTTAAACAACCAATAAACCGACCATAAAGACAAATAACCCAACATGGCGCCTAAAACACTATCGCTCAGCGAAATAAACAAACCTTGATTATGTCCCGTCCCCAACCAAGCGGCAAAAATGCCCAGCCACATTAAAGGCAAGGTGATACGGTCAGGCAAAAGACTGGTTTCCGCGTCAATAAAAATCAGCACAATCAATGCCCAAGTGAATAATAAAGCAAAAAGCAAAGGCAAAGGCGCTTGAATGCGCCAAGCAATCACCGCACTAGCAAAGGCGCTTAATAGTTCAACAATGGCATAACGCGAACTGATCGGTCTCCGACAAGCCTTACATTTGCGTCCCTGCAAAAGATAACTGACAACAGGGATATTTTCCCAAGCGCGAATTTGATGACCGCAATTGGGGCAACGAGAAGGCGGCGTCAATAAATTAAACCGCCCCTCTGCTACCTCAGGATGCCGCTCTCCTTCTCCATGCACAATTTCCCAAGCCAACAATTTATCTTCGCGATCAATCATCACAGGAATGCGATAAATCACGACATTTAAAAAACTGCCAACCAACAAACCTAATAATGCAACAAGAAAAATACCTAACGGCGTTCCTAAGATTTCGATAAATATCATTAGAACATACTACCTAAGTTAAAGATTGGCATGTACATCGCAATCAATAATCCACCAACCACAACGGCTAGGAAAGCCATAATCATCGGCTCAATAGTCGACGTCAAAGCGTCAATACGCCAATCTAATTCTTCTTCATAGAATGCACCGACTCGTCCTAGCATTTCTCCCAAATTACCGGATTCTTCACCAATCGCTGTCATTTGTACGGCAATCGTTGGGAATAATCCGGTATTTTTCATCGCAAAACTCATTTGCTGACCATTTTGTACATCATCACGAATTTCATAAACAGCTTCTTCATATACGATACTACCCGTGGCAGGCGCTGTAGCAGCAAGTGCCTTCATCAAAGAAACCCCTGCATTGAATAATGTCGCCATCGTTCGAGCAAAACGTGCATTAGCACCGCAACGTAAAATACCACCAATCATTGGTAATTTTAATGTTAATCGATTTAATTTATCTGCAAAAGCTTTATTTCTATTTTTTAGATAAATAATAGCAGAAATAAAAAACACTATAGCAACTAATAAAAACACCCCTTTATCAATCATAAAATTAGAGACACCCATTACAAATTTTGTTGGCGCAGGTAAATTACCACCATTTGATTCAAAAAAGTCGGCAAATACAGGAACAACTTTAATCATCAAAATTGCTGTAACAATTACTGCGAAGACTAATACTATCGCGGGATAAGTCAATGCCTTTTTCACTTTTTTCTTCGTTGCTTCTGCCTTTTCCAAGTTAACGGCAATATCATCCATGGTCTGCTCAAGCATACCTGCTTCTTCACCGGCAGCTACTAGACTTGTATAGAGATCATTAAAATACAAAGGATATTTTTTCAATGCTTCAGCGAAAGTCGCTCCGTTTTCGATACTGGCATAAATATCAAAAATCATTTCCTGCATACGTTTTGGTTTCTCAATCGATTCGCCCACTAATTGTAATGCCCGCATCACGGGCATACCCGCACGCAACATGGTTGCCATTTGACGGGTAAAAAATACGATATCAGTACTTTTAATTTTGCCTTTACTTTCGCCAAACAGAGGTTTAGGTTTGACTTTAACCGTCACGCTAGCCAAACCTTGACGCGCTAAATAAGCTTTTAGCACCGCCTCATTTGGCGCCTCCATCTCCCCACTAATTTCTTTACCTTGCTTATTTTTACCTTTCCACTGGAAGGCAATCATTTCTTTTTTTTCAGCAGCCATTGTGCAACTCCTTATGCTTAATCACTGGTAACACGTAATACTTCTTCAATACTGGTAATGCCTTGTTTGACTTTTAACAAAGCCGATTGACGTAAATCGGGATAACCCTCTTTTTGACATTGCTCGGCGATTTCCACCGCCGAAGCATTTTGTAAAATCAATTCGCCGAGACTTTCCGAAATCGGCACGACTTGGTAGATACCTGCCCGTCCGCGATAGCCTTGATAACTGCAACGTTCACAGCCTTTCGGTGCATAAATTTTCAGATCATCTAAATCTTCTTCCGCAAAACCAAGGCTCAATAATTCTTCATGGTGATGTTTGCGATCGCGCACCTTGCAATGATTACACAGACGACGCGCCAAACGCTGCGCCATAATCAAGTTCACGCTCGCGGCAATGTTATACGGCTCGATACCAATATTTACCAAACGTGCAATCGTTTGCGGCACATCATTAGTATGCAGAGTAGATAATACCAAGTGACCTGTTTGCGCCGCTTTGACCGCAATTTCCGCAGTACTCATATCCCGAATCTCACCCACCATGATGATATCCGGATCTTGCCGCAGGAAAGCTTTAAGCGCCGCAGCAAAATCAAGACCTGTTTTAGGATTAACGTTTACCTGATTAATGCCCGGCAGGTTAATTTCCACAGGGTCTTCCGCAGTGGAAATATTAACTGTCTGTTTATTCAATAAATTCAAACCGGTATATAGGGAAACCGTTTTACCCGAACCCGTAGGGCCTGTTACTAAGACCAATCCCTGCGGTTTTGAAATCGCATCTAAATAATAGCGTTTTTGATCAGGCTCAAAGCCTAGAATTTCAATATTTAATTTCGCCGCCGAGCTATCCAAGATACGCAGAACAACCTTTTCTCCCCACAAGGTCGGCAATGAGTTCACACGAAAGTCAATCGCTTTAGTTTCAGAGACATATAACTTTATCCGCCCATCTTGCGGTACGCGTTTTTCCGCAATATCCAAATCTGCCATTACTTTCAGACGTGCAGTAATACGGTTGGCAATATTCGGTGGCGGCGTCGCCACTTCTTGCAAAACGCCGTCACGGCGAAAACGCACGCGATAACTGGTTTCATAAGGCTCAAAATGCAAGTCGGAAGCACCGGTACGAATCGCATCAAGCAGCATGCCATTCACAAAACGCACTACCGGCGCTTCTTCCTCGGCACCGGCAATAGACCCCAATGCCTCACCAATCGCATCTAAATTCTCTTCGGCAGATTCATCTTCAAACAGATTATCCATTCCGCCCATGCCGGCGAAATGGTCTTCTATCAAGGCCTCAATCGCATCAACATTCGCGATAATCGGCTCAACCGAGGTATAGTTACCTTGATATTTAAATTCATCCAGCATATTGCGGTTGCTGGGATCAAAGGTCGCTAAAAATAAACGTCCGCCCGCGGCATACATCGGCAACGCCAAATGCTTGCGCACTACCGATTCTTTAAACTGCGCCGTCAATTCGCGACGAACGTCCATTTCACGCAACGCCACTTGCGGCAAATTAAATACTTCGCGATTGATGGTTGACAAACGCGACGGCGATAACAAGCCGTCGCTTAGCAATTGCTGTAAAAAATTCGCTCTTTTTTTCTGCGCACTACTACGCGCCTCACGCAACTGATCTGCAGTTGCGATTTTATGTTGCACCATATAGGCAACAATTGCATCATAATTATCCATACATTATCCTTTTAAAGCGCTTGTTTCATGCAAAAAATTTGCCAACAACCGATATCCCGCCTCGCTCATAAACGACTCGGGATGAAATTGCACGCCTTCAAGAGGCAATTGACGATGACGCATCCCCATAACCACCTGCTCCTCAGCATCATTAAACCAAGCGGTCAATTCAAAATCCTGCGGCATTTCCACAACTAAAGAATGATAGCGCGTTACCTGCAAAGGCATCGGCAAATCTTTAAACACGCCTTTATTATTGTGTTGAATCAAAGAAGTTTTGCCATGCATCACTTGTTTTGCTCTTTTCACCCGACCGCCAAAGACATCCGCCATACACTGATGCCCCAAACAAACGCCCAATAAAGGCACTTTGCCTGCAAAATGCCGAATGACCGCATTAGAAATACCCGCTTCCTTCGGCGTACAAGGCCCCGGAGAAATCACAAGATAATCCGGCTGTAAAGCCTCTATTTCCGCAACAGTCGTTTCATCATTACGCTTAACCAATACGTCCTGCCCCAGCTCTGCAAAATACTGCACCAAGTTATACGTAAAGGAATCATAATTATCAATCATCAAGAGCATGACAGTCTGCCGTCCCGCAGGTAAAATACCGAAAAATCATAACACAACCCGACACTAAATTCTCTACAGATGCTGCATTTTGACCGCGAACCCGCCTTTGTCCTCAAACGCACCCCTTATAAAGAAAACCAATATTTAATTGATTTACTTAGCTTAAATCATGGAAAAATTCGCGGCATCGCCCGTATTGGCAAACAAAAAACCCATCGCGAGACAGAAAATTTTGCACCGTTTCGAGAACTCGCCATCAGCGGACAGCAAAAAAGCGAATTAGCCCAATTATGGCAAAGCGACATCTTACAAAGCTACAACATCTCCGGTAAAAGCTGGCTCAGCGCTTCATACGTTAATGAACTACTCCTGCTTTACGCCGCCCCCGAAACGGACGCGCAACTCTACCGACTTTACCAAACCTGCTTGCAATACCCGAACCACGCCCATTTACGTCAACTGGAATGGTATCTCATCCGCGAACTCGGCCTCATTCCCGAGCGCGAACAACACGCCGCTTATTATCAAATTCATGCGCAAGAAGGCTGGCTGCTGTTGCAAGCCGCCAAACAAGGCTTTGCGCACGAGCTGGTCAGTGCATTAGAAGCCGAGCATCTGCTGCTGGAACATCCGCAGCTCACCGCTTATTTGCAGAGTTTACTAAGACATCACGGCAATACGCCGCGCAGCAAACAGACCGCCCATGCCCTATTGCAGTTATTGCGCTCTTAGGCTGTAAAAGAAGAACCGCAGCCGCAAGTACTTTGCGCATTGGGATTGCGAATCACAAACTGCGCACCTTTTACATCCTCGCGGTAATCGATTTCCGCTCCTGTCAAATAGGGATAACTAATAGAATCGATCAATAAGGTAACGCCATTTGTGACAGCAACCGCATCGCCTTCTTGCGGCGCTTCATCAAACGTAAAACCGTACTGAAAACCCGAACAACCGCCGCCGGTAACATAGACCCGCAATTTCAGCGCATCATTCTCTTCTTCCGCCATCAAACTGGCGACTTTATCCGCTGCGGCTTGCGTAAAAACAACTTCCGCATCAAAGATTTCTACATCAGACATACTGCCTCCAAATTAATTATCATACACCGCGGCCAAGCGATAAAAAAGCCCCGTAAACACGGGGCTTTGCTGAGCGATATGCGGTACCTGCTTATTCTGCTTCAACAACGCGCACTAAGACTTGTGATTGAATATCGCCGTATAATTTCAAATCGATGGGGTATTCGCCCAATTCACGGATAGCACCGTGCGGCATTAAAATTTCAGGACGGGATAATTCCAAACCTTGTTGTTCGGCAGCAGCGGCAATATGTTGCGTACCGACCGAACCGAATAATTTACCCTCATTGCCCGACTTCGCAAAAATGGTCAATACTTTGCCATTTAATTGCTCCGCACGGCGCTCGGAAGCCGCCAAACGCTCTGCCTGTTGTTTTTCCAACTCCGCACGACGCGCTTCAAACTCTGCAATTTTCGTTTTACTTGCTTCGGTCGCTTTGCCTTTCGGAATCAGAAAATTACGTGCATAGCCTGATTTCACTTCCACTTTATCGCCCAAATCGCCTAAGCCGTTCACACGGTCTAACAAGATAATTTCCATGCGAATTCTCCTTAGTGTTGATCGCTATAAGGTAATAAAGCCAAGAAACGCGCACGCTTGACAGCAGTGGCTAATTGACGTTGATAAAAGGCATTAGTACCGGTTACGCGGGCAGGAACCAATTTAGCGGTTTCGGTAATATAGCCTTTTAATGTTTCCAAATCTTTATAATCGATTTCTTTCACGCCTTCAGCGGTGAAACGACAAATTCTTTTACGACGTGCCATGATAACTCCTTATTTTTTAGCTTCTTGTGCCATAGCAGAAGCTTCGGTAATCGCTTCATCACGGCGGATAGTCAAATGACGCAGAACGGCATCATTAAAACGGAAATTGCTTTCCAATTCAGCTAAAGTGGAAGCGTCGCATTCGATATTCATTAGAATATAGTGCGCTTTAACCAATTTTTGAATCGGATAAGCCAACATGCGGCGACCCCAATCTTCAAAACGGTGCACTTTGCCGCCGTTTGCTTCGATTTGCGAGCGATAACGCTCCACCATTCCGCCTACTTGCTCGCTTTGGTCGGGGTGTACCAAAAACACGATTTCATAATGTCTCATTAGTCTTCCTTATGGATGAAAAACAGCCGCGGATGCGGCAAGGAAATGCCGGTCAAACCGGCAAGGGCGCGAATTTTACGCAGTTTTGCCGGTATAAGCAAGCCCTAAAGACAAAAGATTGAACAAAAACAAGCCGAAAAATAAAGCCTGCGCATTTGCGCTACAATCTTTTTTCATTTAACCACTGTTTATCATGTTTCAAAAATACCGCTCATTATTCTTTTCCCTGCTCTGCCTGCTGCTTGCGCTGGCAGGATATTTTTACGCGCAACGCCAGCCCGTATTGTTTTTGCCGAGCAATACCGACCTTGCCGACCCCAGTCGCTACGCCTTTTTAACCGAAAGCGACGCCGCAGCCGCCTTAGTGGTGGATATGCGCGAGAAACGTTATTTCGGACGCCTTGCCTTGCCGAGCATTGCCCGACACAGCAGCATTGCCGCGCATAGCGCCAGTTTGGCGATAGGCAATCAACAGGAATTATTCGTCCAAAATTTGCGCGACGGCAGCCGCAAACATATCCGTCTGTCGGAAAACATTGACGCGCTTGCCGGCGCTCACGACAAACTCGCCCTGCGTGCGGGCAAGTCCTTTTTGCTCTACAGCCTTCCCGAGCTCAAACCGCTTGGCAGCATCGAACTCGACAGCCGAAGCATTTCTCTGCATTATGCGGATTTACAATCGCGCTGGCTGGCAGTTGAACAACCGCCGGCGATTGTACTGTATGAGCACAATCTCGAGCGCATCGCCCTACCCTATGCCCATATCAGCCCTGCCGCCCTGTCGCCGGACAACCGTTTCCTCGCCTTTCAAGCACAAAATGCCGCAGGACAAGGATTTGCCGTGATTTGGTCATTAGAAAATCAAGAAATCTTGCGCAGCGAACCGCTTGCTGCACCCAGCTTGCGTCCGCTCATCGATAATCGCAACGAATTCATTTATTTTGTCGACACTAAAGGCAAAGGGCTGCAATTTTCTACCAAAGACCTCAATGCCGCGCCGCGCCGCTTCGATAGTCTCGAAAACGCCCAAGACATCGCGCTCGGTTTTTTAGAAACCCGCCTTATCGTACGCAATGCCGACAGTCTGGTGCTGATTGACAGCGGCAGTTTACAAACCCTTGCCCGCTTATCGCTGGCGGAAAAAGGACAAGGCTTATTCGTCAGCGCCGACAGCAAAACCGTACTCATCGGCGGACAGCAACAGCTTTTCAGCCTGCAACTGCCGCGCAATCAACTCAGCAGCATCGCCCTGCCCGAAGCCATTCAAATGCGCGATATGTTCATGGGTGCGGGCAATCAGCTCTGCCATTAATCCTCGCTTAAATGGCGCAGCTGTACTTTTAGCGGCACTTTGCTGCAGGTGCTGCAATAACTTTTGTTCGGCACCTCGTATTTCAAACAGCAACTGCGACGACGGCGAAAATGCACCGCCGAAACGCCGTCCGCCCGCTCATACGGTAAAAGCAACATCGCCGTCTGCAAAGGCATCGGCAAATGGCGCACAAAGCGCGCATGACTCATCATCAATCCCTCGACATCCGACACATATTGTCGCGCTTTCATCCAAGGATCAGCAACCGCCAAAGCGATATTGCCCCAAGAATCCGTAGTATGTACGCCGAATGCGGAAAAACTCTCGGCAATCTCCCGCGCTAATTCCGCCAATACGACCGCCGTCTCCGCTACAGTCAAAACCTCGCCCCTCTGCCACTGCAAACCCTTCAAATTTTCGCCGTCCAGATACAAATCGCGCGAATTCGGCGCCACCGCATTGCCGAACAAAGCATTCGCCAGCCACTGTCCCAGAAAACCGCGCACAAACTGCTTTTGCCACAATAGCGCCGCCACAAGCGGTTTATCCACAGATAATTTTGCCGCCAAAGCCGCCATCTTGCGCGCATACAAGTCTTTATCCGCCATAATTTCCGCCAAAGAACGGCTTCCTGATTGCGGCAAAGACACCACAGCGGCATCTCCCATCAAACGCACCGCCTTAAAAGGCTGCAAAGCCTCAGACATCAATTCGGCAAAATCACTCATCATCTTCTTCCTATATAAAGTGCTTCATCCACAGGCTATAGCAGAGAAAAAACTCTAAACTATACTTAAATTCCCATCGGCTTAATCTAAAAATTCCGCAAAGAATGCTAATACTGTTAAAATGTCATCATTATTGAAAGTAAAAAAATAGACGCAATCATGATGCACACCCTCATCGCGCTGCTGCGCCCCCGCACACTACCGCTTGCTATCGCCGTCATCTGCCTAGGTAATGCGCTGGCTTATGCTCAAGGTGACTGGCAGGCAAATATCTTTATCTTCAGTCTCTTAACCGCGCTCAGTCTGCAAATGCTGTCCAATGTTGCCAATGATTACGGCGACGGCATCCGCGGCACCGACAACTACCGCGACAGCAGCAGCCCCACACGCCTGACCGGCAGCGGCGCCGTCAGTCTAAGCAGCATGCGACTTTACATCGCCGCTCTCGTCTTACTCAGTATCGCGCTCGGCGGCTACCTCATCAGCATCAGCGTCAAAGGACAGGGACAAATCTTACTCTTTACCGCCCTAGGCGCACTCAGCATCGCCGCCGCCATCTTCTACACCGTCGGACGCTATGCCTATGGTTATGCCGGGCTGGGCGAAGCTGCCGTCTTTCTCTTTTTCGGCATCATCGGCGTATTAGGCAGCTATGCCCTGCAACAAGAACACATACGCCTCATCCAACTTCTACCCGCCGCCGCCATCGGACTCCTCTGTGCCGCCGTTCTCAACGTCAACAATCTGCGCGACATAGACAGCGACAAACAAGCGGGAAAATTCACCCTCGCCGTGCGGCTCGGCTTTTACCGCGCCAAACAATTCCACGCTCTGCTGCTTATCGGCGCCTGTCTCTTGCTGCTGATTTTCAGCCTATGCACAGACTGGAAATCCGCCCTCTGGCTCCTCTTATTTCCAGCCCTGCGCCAACACGGCAAACGCGTTCTTCAGACGCAGACGCCGCGTCTTATCGCCGTCGAACTCAAAAGCATTGTAGGATTATGCCTTGGCATCAGCTTATTACTATCCATCGGCATTCTTTTCAGTAATTTGTAAATCATCCGTTTTTTATTTTAAACCACATACTTATATAAGAAAATACATAAAACAGCGAATTGTGGTTAGCACAGCGTATACGACAAGACAAACATTCGCAGCACATGCTGAATTCCTTAAGCACAACTACAAAAAGTATTCAAATGCGCTCTAATAAAGCTAGGATAATAAAAAACCTCCTGAATTGAAAAATTCAGGAGGTTTAGATTCTAAGCAGTAAAATTAATTACCGCCGCCGCGCCATTTTTCTACAATTTGGTCATATTGACCGCTTGCACGAATATTCTTTAATCCTGTATTTATAGTCGGAGAAGTGAAAAGTAGTACAAGGCGGCGAGCCGCAGACAGTACAAGAGCGTACGGCAAGGCGAGCCAATGCCGTAATACTTTTTCAATTCTTTGACTATACCTTGGTCAGTAGTTCTTGATTTTGTTTATGAAGGACAGATTCCCTTCTAAATTATCAAAGATACCGGAAAAATCATGGCTGAAAAACTCTACTTCGAATCCCTGATCTTGCGCGATTGCTTTGTAAGATATCGATATCAATGCCGACAAAATTGCCGGCAGTATCGTACATAGTAAAGGTAGGATTGTTATTAAACAATCCTACCTTGTAAGTTTGCGCATAAATAGATAAGGAAGCTGTTAAGGCAAGGGCTAAAAAGCATTTTTCTCATTTCAAGCTTCGCCTTTGTAATCCTTTGTAATTAATTTTCTTGCAAACAAATTACAATTGCTGCGCTATATTTATTCCAAACAATCGGAATCACATAAGAACGCGCATCTTTCGGCAAATAAATTTCTCCCGGAATGCCTTGAATAACCATTGGCACGGAAATCATAAAAGTTTCGCCATACTGGCTGCGTGCATTACCTGAAATCGTATTGGCAATTTCGCCGACTAAATCCAACATACTGGCTTCACTGACTTCAGACTCGCCGATAGACATCAAGACATGCTTGAGCAGAACTTTAGGAGCGGTAAAATATACACAACCTTTATAATAGCCTGAAATACCGATAATACCCGTATAATCCAGAGCCTTAGGCGTATTGTTTTCAACCAGATAAGGCGTTCCCACTTCCGCATTGATATTATTTACTTCATTGAAAAAACGATTAACGCCGTCAATGAATACCTGCATACTATCTTCTTTAATCATCTACTTACTCCATTAATTCATTTAAAGTTTTTAATAATTCGTCATCTGAAAACGGTTTGGTTAAAAAGCCGTTTGCTCCTAATTCTAGGGCTTTAATACCTGTCGCCTTATCCGATAAAGCAGAAATAACCAATATTTGTACTTCAGGATCAATCTTAATCAATTCCTGAATACATTCTAAACCGTCCATTTCCGGCATGGTTAAATCCATCGTAACGATATCGGGTTTGAACGTTCGAAACAAATCGACCGCCTCCATGCCATTTTTTGCTTTTCCTACAATTTTATAAGATGCATTGCTAGGCAAACGTGCAATCTTATTCCGAATAATCATTGAATCATCAACGATAAGCATTTTATACATTAAAAACTCCTTAAGCGCTTAAGCGGATAGTAAAGCGCGTAAATTGATTAGGCTTAGAGCGAATCGCAATTTTTGCACCTAAGCTTCTGACGCGGTCTAAGACCACATCCATTCCCACGCCGCGACCGGCATCTTCCGTGGATGTTTGAGCGGTTGACAAACCGGTAATGAAAATCGCACGATATAATTCATCTTCGCTCATTTCGTCAGGATTTTTATTAAAATCGGGGATTTGACGCAATTTCTCACGAATAGCTTCCGCATCAATGCCTTTGCCGTCATCTTCCACAATCAAATCATAGAATCCGTCGCGATGAATCAGACTGACGCCGATATTGCCTTGTCGCTCTTTGCCTTTTGCCTTACGTGCCTCAGGCGTTTCAATACCATGCACAATGGCGTTACGTACTAATTGCACGGCAATAGACTTAATCAAATCCATACGAATTTCATCAAAAGGTGCTTTATTAAAGCCTTCTACATGATGTTCAACTAATTTGTAATTTCTTTCTGCCGCCTGCTCAATATAGTGCGCCAAATATTGATCCACATCGCCGTGATTAACTTGGGCAACAACATCATGCATAGCGGATTTAAGCCCTTCTTCCACATTATGTGCAGATTTTGCTGAAGCAGAAGGCTGATGCGCATGTACTTGCAAACGCTCATGCAGATTTTTGGTGATTTCCAATTGATCCATTAAGGCATCCAAATAGACCGCAATAGAAAGGAAGTCATCACCGACCAAATCTCTTTGCTCACGCAATTCTTTCAACTTGCCTTCCATTTCTTCTGCAATAGAAACGAAGCGGTCGAATTCCAAAGCGGAAGACTCGCCTTTGAATGAATGGATTTCACGGAAAATTTCATTGATTTTTTCACGCAAACCTACGCGATTATTTTGCTGACGCAAGATGTTGTTGATTTTTTCCGCCACTTGATTTCCGCGACGCAAATAGCCTGCCAAAATAGAAGGCTCTACGCGCAATACCTTCACCAACATTTCTACTTGGCGGTTATTTTGCTCACGTTCTTTTTCCAAGCGTTGCTCAAGTTCCACTTCTTGCGTGATATCTGCAACAGAAACCAGAATTTGCTTGATTTCTTTATCTTCATATACCCGCGTGAAATCAAAACGCAGATATTTATCGGATAAACCGCCTTTTTTATCATCAATAAAGACTTGTACACGGTTCAAAGGGTTAAGCGATTTTACTAAGGATTCTTTAACGCGCGGTTTAAACAACTGGTTAATATAACTCTTAGTATTTTCAATATCGGATTTGCTGAGAATTTTGTCCAATACTTCCTCGAAGGGCTGATCGGCAACATCCATACTTGGCAAAATTGCATTCAAGGCTTGCGAGTGCTGCGAACCGATAACTAAGTTATCATCAACCAAGAACAAACCTTCTTGCACTGACGACATGATTTCATCTACTTCACGACGTGCAACAGCCGCCTGCTCATCCGCTTTAAGCAAATTACGTACGAATACGAAAATCATGAAGATGAAGTACACAATACCGAATCCAATAGCGCCATAAAGAATTCTTTGCTCTAGAATTTCTTCTTCTGCAATATGCCCTTGAATGGTTGAAATGGCGTTATCTGTTTCGGTAATCAAATTGAGGTTAGAAACTTTTGCTTGCGTCATCGCAGACTCTAACTCATCCTGGCTGTCCACCATAATGTCATCAGCAACAGCCAGATAGGCTTTGATATTAACTGCCAAAGGCTCCCAATTCTGCTTTAAGGCATGCAAATTATTTGAAATACTTTGCACGTTGTCATTAGAAACATGGTACGTCACACCATTGGGGCTGATATAAGTCCCCCCGTTTTCTAATGCTTGTAAGATTTTTGGAAATTCTTGGGTGTTTTGTTGCAGACGATTAAGTACTGCTCTCATGTGCGGACTGTTGGTGTCTTCCCCATAACTTGCATTCGCATCAAAAATATCCCGAATGATTTCCCGGCTATACTGACCAAGAGTTTGAAGAACCTGAATACGATCGTTTTCTGTTTGTTTATGGCTTGCCACCCGTAACTCATACAAGGTAATTCCAATAAAAATAACAACTAACAATGCAATCGCTACAACCAATCCTAAATATTTTTTAAGCGGCGAGGTCTTCTTGATCTCTTGAGTTGGCTTTGCCATAACTACTCCTGATAATATAGAAATATAATATAATTTGCCCAAATAAATGGCGGTTACTTAGAGCAACCGCGTAAACTTTTGGAACCCTTATATCTTAACAAAAGATAAACGGCAAGAAAACTTTTTGTTAGTTGTAGGACACAGTATTTTAATATTTAAAAAACAACGTATTAAAATAATCAACACTGTTTCTAAAAGAATAATATCTGACAAAAAACCGTGCAAAAGAGTGCAATCCTCACTTTCTTAACTTATTTCATCAAAAATACTGAAATTTCCTCATTGCAAGGTCATTTGCTGTGCATTTAATAGCTGCTGCAGACGCTTGCTGTAATAGGCATTGCCATTGCGTTTGTCATACATTTGTGACAAATCTTGCGCCAATTCCTTTGCGGAAACGAAAATATTTTCCTTAAAATATGCCATTGCCGAAAGATAATGCAAGGTGATGATTGGATGATTTTGGCTGCGCCGTCCGATGGCTTCATGATATTTTTCAGATAAGCTCTGTGCCGTATCATATTGTCCTAATTTGATTTGCAATTGAATCAATCTGGGCAGCAAATGAATGAAGTCTTCGCCGGCAGATTCAATGAGTTGCACCGCTTTGTGCATCTGTGCCGCCGCTTCTGTCCATTGATCGCTTTCAATCAGGCTATCGATAATAGGATAGTAAGTATTGTGCGGCACTTCGCCGCAGCTCATACTGCCGTCAAGAATGGGCTGCGCTAATTGCACGGTTTGTTTATATTGCCCGATAAAGTGTCGGTAGTGAATTTCATCGTTTAATTCGCAGGCTTCGCAATCTGAAAAATCATCTTTTTCAGATTGATGCCATGCTTGATGATGTATTTTTGCGCGCTCGATATCGCCCATATTCATGGCTTGGAGCATGAGGCATTTATGCAGCATGGCTGTCCCCAGTTCGCCGCGCTCATAATATTCACGCATGACTTCATTATAAAATTCGATGCGTTCTTTGGACATATCGGGCATAAGCGGCAAATCGGCGATAAACCATTTATATGCCCATAAGCAATGAGAGAGTTCCTGGCAGACTTTCTTTTTTGCTTTTTCCGTTTTACGCAGATTGAGGCGCTCGATGCAGTCTTCCGTCAGCCAATGTAGGCAGGCGATTTGAAAATCGGGAGAATAAAGATGGTTGGGCGCTTCTTCTCCAATGACATGACGACAAATTTGCGCCATCAATTTTTCATCTTCCGCATCTTGTGCGGCATCTAAGGCTTTTACTGTTTCATGCTGGATATCGCCATAACTTTCTAAAAGCCGCCATTGTGCACAAAGCTGTTCGAACTTTTTCATTTATTATCTATACCATAGAGGAATCTTTTCTAAAACACATTTCTACTTAACGCGAATAGGCTAAAGCAATCAAAGCATTGCTTAAATGTAGTGCAGCGGCTTCATAGCCTGCTTGGGTGAAATGCACGCCGTCATTGCGCGCCAATTTACGCCTTATCCATGTTTTCATGCTGCATTCGCCACCCATGACATTTTGCCATGACCAATATAGGGTTTTATGCTGTTGCGCGCTGTACCATTGAATATTTTGAATGGCATCCAATGAGGGCGCACGTGTACCGCATGTGCCGCCCGTGCCTTTTAAGGATTCCGGCGCTCCGATGATGAGTATGCCCGCCTGCGGCAAGGCTTGATGAATATTATTAAGCGTTTGCGCCCATAATTGCTGCACGCTTTCGGGTTTAAAAGGCGTATTGAAGGCTTCATTTGTGCCGTAAGCAAGAATGACCAAATCGGCGCGACTGCGTTTGAGGTCTTGCAACCAGCCCATACGCCATTTGTTGACTTCGCTGAATTGTGCACCATTGATGCCCATCGCGCTATAGACGACGCCTTTGTGCTCGTTTTCAATGTTGATGGCGCCTAAGGCCCATTGAGCGCCGTCGGCGGACTGAAAACTCAGCGGCGGCGTGGCTTTCAAATAGGTATGGAACCATTGTTTTGCCGTGCCCTTTTCTTCTAAGAGCCTGAATCGCTGTCCTGCGGCGTCGCGTACCAGCAGGCTTGAGCCTTGTCGCGGTGGCAAGAGGGTAAGGATAATCGCGGAAGCCCCCTGTGCTTTACGCGGTATCAGATGAAGCGATTGCTTCCCTTGCGACAAGGTCACGACGCCGCCGAGCGGAAAATCGGCATCGTCGCGGCGGCTCGTCAATATCTGCCAGCCTTGATGTTCATAGCTCATGACGGCACTGCGCTGTCCTTTGACATGATTCGGATAAATCCAACCGATGCCGCCGTCGCCAAATTTGGCTTGCAGGGATTGGCGAAGAAAATCGCTAAAATAATCGCCGGCAGTATGCGAATCGCCCAACTGAATAATACGGAATTTGTGATTTTCGCCTTTGGCGAGTCCGCGCCATTTTTGCAGCCATATCTGCTGATTGCTGCCGTAATTAATCAATCCATCGGGTAGATTTTGTGCTGCGGCGACATTGCCGAAGCAGGCTAATAAAATCATTATTTTTATTCCCGGCAGACATCGCCGCCTAAAATATTGTACATAATGATTTTTGATTCCGTTCATATCTATTTTCCTTAGCTTTTTAATTTTCTGTTTGCATGTGTAGACGGCGCATAATGGCAATCGCGATTTGCCGCTGCCCCGTCGGTGTGAAATGAATGCCGTCTTTGCTGCGTACGCGCACGCTTTTGCCTTCCAGCATGATGGTATCGACATAGGCGGGCGCACCGCCTGTCAGGATGTATTTGGTCGGCACAAAAATGCCCTTGTCGCGCATTTCGCTGCGCATAATGCCGTCAAGATAAAGCATTTGTTCGTTGAGCTTTTCCGGCTTCATAAAAGGAAGCCCCAACCAAATCACGCCGGCATCATGTTTTTGCGCGCTTTCGACAATACGGCTTATGCGGGCGCGATAGACCGCCTCCCATGCTTTGCTTTTAAATTTGAGATAGGGTGCTTTGCTGCCCTGCTCGGGATCGGGGAAATCCCAAGGGTCATTCGGACCTAAAAAGACGACCACGGCTTTGATACTTTTATCCGCCGCCAAGGTTTTTTCCACTTCCGCCGGCCAATTGAAGAAATCGGGATAAGATAAACCCGTGCTTTGTTTGCTTAAATTAATGCTGTTGATATTGTATTGGCGCTGCAGGGTTTGTTGCACGAAGGGCGCCACGCCCTGCATCAGCGAGTCACCGATTAATAAGACTTTGTCGCCCGCCTGCAAGGGAATTTGCTCAAGCAGGGCTTTGTTTTGCGGAGCCGCTTCGGCTTGTGTGTTTGTGCTGTCATTTGCCGCGGCCGTTTGTACGGTGGCTTGAATGCTTGTTTTATTATCACTGCTGCCGTTTGTTGATAGCGTTTCTGTATTTGCCATCAGTGCTGCGTCTTCGCTTGGCGCAGCGGTCTTATCGTTTTCCGTTTGTGCGGAGTCTTCAACGGCGGCTTTACTGTCGCCGCTGTCATTGCTCGGCGGGGTTTCTGTGTTTGCTATCAGCGGCGCGTCTTCGCTTGCTGCGATGGCATTATCGTTTTCCGCCTTTGTTTGCACAGGATCTTCAACGGCGGCTTTGGTTTCGCCACTGCCGTTTGTCGGCGACGTTTCCGTGTTTGCCATTAGCGGTGCGTCTTCGCTTGGCGCAGCGGTCTTATCGTTTTCCGTTTGTGTTTGTGCGGAGTCTTCAACGGCGACTTTACTGTCGCCGCTGTTATTGCTCGGCGGGGTTTCTGTGTTTGCCATTAGCGGTGCATCTTCGTTTGGCGCAGCGGTTTTATCGTTTTCCGCCTTTGTTTGCACAGGATCTTCAACGGCGACTTTACTGTCGCCGCTGTTATTGCTCGGCGGGGTTTCTGTGTTTGCCATCAGTGCTGCGTCTTCGCTTGGCGTGGCGGTTTTATCGTTTTCCGCAGTCGTTTGCACGAGGTTTTCAGCGGCGGCTTTGCTGTCGTCTGCAGGATGGCTGTGTTCTGTTTGTGTGTCGGTAATGCTCGTTTCTTCAATCTGTTCTGCAAGGGCTTCTGTGGTTTCCCGCAGTTCCGCTTCGCTGAGCGTGAAATCTTCTTGTAGCAGCGCAACATTTGGCACGGTGGTAGGCGGGCTATGTTGCGCGGCGATGCGTTGGTCTATCGCTTGAATTTGACTGCGCAGTCCTTGTGCCAAGGTATTGGCGGTATTTTGTAGATTTGCCCCTGCCCTCCACAAAGCAAAGTGATCTAAGGATGCTAAAGGACTAGGACGGTGATAGGTCTGTTGCCAATAACGATTAATCGACTGCTGACTAAACCAAATGCAGAACAAAGCACTTAAAGAAAGCGCGATAAAAACAGATAGGCGGGTATTAGAAGTTGGCATAGATAAATCCCGGAATGCCGGAAGGTGCAAAAATCATAATCAAGAAAAATACCGCGCTAATCGGTAATGCCCATAGCCATACCGGCAAGCGCTCGAGCAGACGCACGAAACGATTGATGCCGCGCAGAATTTCCTGATAGGCAATCAGCGCGGCGAGCATGGCGGCGAAGAGTAAGGCGGTGGAAAATGCCGGCAGACTGAATTGTAGATTGCCGATAAGTGCTTGGAATATCAATGCCGCTTGGCTTAAATCCTGCGCACGGAATATCACGAAGGTAAAACAGACGAAGTTCAGGGTAAAGAAGATGCCGATATAGCGCGTCCATTCACGCGCGGCAAGGGCGTCGCGTTTGCCGCACAGGCGGTCGCCGCAATTGAGCAGCACCAATGCCAGTCCGTGCAATAAGCCCCAAAGGGCGAAATTCCAACTGTGTCCGTGCCAAATGCCGGAGAGCAGCATCGCCAACAGCAAATGAATTTGCGTGCGCAGAAAGCCTTTTCGATTGCCGCCCAGCGGGATGTAGATATAATCGCGAATCCATGTGGAGAGCGAGATGTGCCAGCGGTTCCAAAAGTCGCGGATATTGTGCGCAATCAGCGGCATGCGGAAATTCGGCGGCAGTTGGAAGCCGAGCAGCATTGCCAAGCCGATGGCTAAATCGGTATAGCCGGAAAAGTCGAAAAAGAGCTGGGCGGTGTAGCCGTAAATGGCGGTTAGGAGGGTAAAGGTGTCATATTGCAGGGGGTTGTTAAATACGGGATCGACCCAGCCGTCACCGATGGTGCCGGCAAAGCACCATTTTTTAATAATGCCTAATAAAATCAGCGTGATTGCCAGTGCGGGGCGGATGATTTGTCTTGGATTGGGGTTTTGGATTTGCGCGGCGGCGCCTTCATGTTCGCCGTCGATGGTTTTCATGCGTTCGGCGCGGAAAATCGGGCCTGAAGTGATGGTGGCGAAAAAGCTCAAATGCAGTAATAGTTCATGCCAAGCCAGTTTGACGGGTTTGTAGCGGTATAAGGCGCTTAAATAGGCGATGGATTGGAAGGTGTAATAGGAAATGCCCAAAGGCAGCAGCAAATCCGGCCAAGCGCTTTGCCGGTCATGTGGCAATTGGGCGCGGAAAAAATCATAATATTTGAATACCGCCAAATTTAGTACCGCCAAGCTGATGCCGATGATTAGCCAAGTCTTAGCATGACGCGCGTCGATGCTATGCACAATCTGCTGCGCCACTACCACATTCAACAAGCCCGCGCCGGCTACCGCCGCCGCAAATAAGGGATTGAGATAATACAGCCAGCCCATACTGGCAAGGAGCAGAAGCCAATTCTGCACGCGCGGCGATGCGCCAAACAGCCAGTACAGCGGAAAGAACAGCAGAAAAAAAACGGCAAATTCAATGGATAAAAAGGGCATAGGGCTAGCGCTGAGCTAAAAGTGCGAAGTTTACCGCAAAGCAGGCTTTGGCGATAGTTTAGCGTTTTGCCATGACATGAATGTTAATCGGCATCGCTTGAAGCACTTGTTTGAAGCGACTGTTTTTATTTTTAAAAAGTTTTTCATTACTATCTAAATGGATTTTTGCCTCCTATTATGGATACAATATAAGAAAAATCATTTAGAGGCAGGCAAAAAGCACTTTGGGCATGGCTCAAGGTTTTTATTTGGAATTTTATTTGGAATCAGTAGGAGTTTGTATGATGAAGAAACAGTTATTAACGGCTTTAGTGGCATTGGGTGCGAGTACGATGTCGTGGGCGGAGGTGAATATTTATTCGTATCGTCAGGAGTTTTTGATTAAGCCGATGTTGGAGGCGTTTACCAAAGAATCGGGCATTCCCGTCAATATTGTTTATGTGAAAGACGGTTTGGCTGACCGACTCAAGCAAGAAGGCGAGTTAAGCAAGGCAGATGTGGTGCTGACGGTGGATATCAGCCGTTTGGAGGAGTTGGTCGCCGCAGGGGTAACGCAGCCTTTTACTTCTGATGTGGTCAATGCAAACATTCCGGCGCATTTGCGCGGCGAGCATTGGGCGGCTTTGACTACGCGTGCGCGCGCGATTTATTCTTCCAAAGAACGGGTAGGCAAACTGCCGGCAAGCTTTACTTATCAGGATTTGGCAAAGCCTGAATTGAAAGGCAAGGTCTGCGTGCGTTCGGGCAAGCACCCATACAATGTGTCTTTGGTCGCTTCCATGATTGCACGTGACGGCGAGGCGGCGGCGAAGGCTTGGCTGGAAGGCGTGAAGGCGAATTTGGCGCAGAAACCGCAGGGCGGCGATCGCGACCAAGTCAAGGCGATTATGGAAGGCAAATGCGATTACTCGCTGGGCAATTCTTACTATTTCGGCGCGATGCTGAATAATGAGAAAAACCCTGAGCAAAAAGAGTGGGCAAAAGCGGTGGAGATTAATTTCCCGAATCAGGAAAGCACGGGTACGCATGTGAATGTCTCGGGTGTGGCGCTTGCCAAACATGCGCCTAACCGCGCCGATGCTTTGAAATTGATTGAGTTTTTAAGCGGTGATGCGGCTCAGGAGATGTACGCGGAAGTCAATCATGAATACCCTGTGAAAGCGGGCGTGAAGCGTTCTGATTTGGTGGCTTCATGGGGTGATTTTAAGGCAGATGATTTAAATGTGCTGGAGATTGCCAAACATTATCAAAGCGCTTTGAAGCTGATTGATGAAGTGAAATTTGATATGTGATCAAGGCTTAATGTGATAGTCGATTAACATAAGAATGAGACAAGGCGACGAGCCGCAGACAGTACAGATAGTACGGCAAGGCGAGCCAACGCCGTATCATTGCAATTTTAATCGACTATATAAGCCGCAAAAGCGCTTTGGGGGCTTCTTGCTTTCAAAGCGCTTTTTTATGGGCGTGTTGGGATTGCTATGTTATTGAATAAATTGCGCTGTGGTTTTTCTGTGTTACTGCTGTGGGTGGCGGCACTCTTGCTCTGTTTGCCGCTGTTGGCTTTGTTTTACCAAGCCTTGACCGCGGATTCGCCGATTTTTGAGCATTTGCAACGCACGGTGCTGTGGGATTATGTGCGCAACAGCGTGATTTTGGTTGTGGGCGTGGTGCTGCTGTCTTTGCTTTGGGGCGTGCCGAGTGCGTGGCTGATTGCGCGTTATCGTTTTTGCGGACGGGGTTTTTTCCGCTGGGCGTTATTGTTGCCACTGGCGATGCCTGCTTATTTGGCGGCGTTTGTCTATACGGAATTGCTGGATTATGCGGGCATGGTGCAAAGCGCTTTGCGGCGCGTGTTTGGTTTTAAGAATGCGCAGGATTATTGGTTTTTTGAAATTCGCAGCATGGGCGGGGCGGTATTTGTCTTGTCCTTGTGTTTTGCGCCTTATGTTTACTGGCTGTGCGTGCAGGCTTTTGCCAAATTACCTGCCAATCAAATCCACGCTGCCGAGCTTTTGGGGGCAAAGCGCTTTGAGATATTCAGACGGGTACTGCTGCCGCTGCTGCGCCCGACTTTGGCAGTGGCTTGCGGTTTGGTGGCGATGGAAACCTTGGCGGATTTCGGCACGGTGGCGTATTTTTCGGTTTGGCATTTGACGACAGGGATTTACGATGTTTGGCTGGCGCACCGCGATTTGTCCGCAGCGGCGAAATTATCGAGCCTGATGCTCTTGGCGGTGGCGCTGTTGCTGGCATGGGAACAGTATTACCGCCGCCGCAATCATTTAGCACGCAACCACGCGCCGCTCGAAGCCAAGCGCTTTGCCGGTATGGCGGGCGAAATGGCGGCGGTGTTATGGTGCGGTTTGGTCTTGCTGTTGGGCTTTGGCATTCCTTCCGCTTGGCTGCTGTGGGCGGCGTGGCGTTATGTGGGCGATACCGATTGGGCGGCATTTGCCCATATGGGCTTTTATACCTTGCGCCTTGCCTTAACGGTGGCGGCAATTGGTACGGCATTGGCATTTGTGTTGCAAGCATGGCAACGAGCCACCGCGCGCGGCAAGGGTTTGATTCGCCTTGCCGGTTTGGGCTACGGCGTTTCGGGCACGGTATTAGCCATCGGCGTGTTGATGATAACTACTGCCTTCGATCACAAAATCAACGCCATCAGCAAAGCGCTTGGCTTCGGCATGGTCGGCTTGATTTGGAGCGGCACCATAGCGGCTTTGGTCTATGCCTTTTTATGTCGCTTTGCGGCGGTGAGCTTGGGGGCGGTGGAAAGTGGTTTTGCACACATTCCGCCCAGCCTTGACCAAAGCGCTTTCCTGCTCGGCTGTTCGGAAAAACAAACGGCATGGCGTTTATGGTTGCCGCTGTTGCGCAACAGTCTGGTTACCGCCGCCTTGCTTTTGTTTTTGGAATCAATGAAGGAATTATCGGCGGCGATGCTTTTGCGCCCCTTTAACGTGCAAACCCTCTCGACGTATATTTACGAATACATTTCCGCCGAACGCTTTGAAATGGCTGCATTGCCTGCTTTGCTGATGGTGGTTTTGGGTTTACCGCTGGTGGCACTGCTGTTGAAAACCATGGAGGATTAAAATGCCAATCGAACAAGAACAAGCGCTTTGCTTGCATCAAGTCAGCATTCATTACGGCGCAACGGCGGTGGTGCGAGATTGCGATTTTGCATTGCAACGCGGCGAAATCGGCGCACTGTTGGGCGCCTCAGGTTCGGGCAAAAGCACCTTGCTCAAAGCCATTGCAGGCTTATTGCCAATTGCGGGCGGAGAAATTTATATGCAAAACCAATTGGTTTCGGGCGATGGCGTGCATATACCGTCGCAGCAACGCGAAGTGGGCATGCTGTTTCAGGACTACGCCCTGTTTCCGCATTTGAACGCGCTGGAAAACGTCTGCTTCGGCTTGCGCCATTTGCCCACAGCGGCAGCGAAAGACAAAGCGCTTTCCATGCTCGAACGCGTGCAATTAGCGGATTTTGCCAAACGCTTTCCGCACGAACTCTCGGGCGGACAGCAACAGCGCGTCGCCCTTGCCCGCGCCTTAGTGAGAGAACCGCGCCTGTTACTACTCGATGAACCTTTTTCCAGCCTCGACCAAGCGGTACGCGAACATTTAATCGATGATTTGCGCCTATTATTCAAAGAACAGCACATCAGCGCCTTGCTTGTTACCCACAACAAACGCGAAGCCTTCGCGCTGGCGGATAAAGTGGCGCTGATGAAGGCAGGGCAGGTGGTGGACAGCGCCGCACCGCAACAGCTCTACGACCACAGCGCACAAGGTGAACTGGCGGCAGTCTTGGGGCATCTCTGCTTGATTAGCGCGGTGAAAGTGGGCGATGGGGCGCAAAGCGCTTTTGGCGCATTGCCTTTGCCGCTGTCGGCGCATGATGCCCCTGAGGGCGAGGCATTATCAATCGCCCTGCGACCGCATCGATATGATTTGCACGCCGCACAGGAAGATGGCGCAACGGTCATGGAGGTGCAATTTTTGGGAGATATGTCGCGCTATCGCCTGCAGCAGGGCAAAAGCAGTGCGGAATTTTTAAGCACCAAGCGCTTTGTCTGCGGGCAGAAAGTGCGCGTGGTGTTTCATTAAAAATTCCTTTTCGGCTGAACTCTCGCCATTTATGGCGCTAGAATTTCATTGGAAGCGGCAGTCAGCGCTTCCCGTTCAGGGCAACATATAGGGCGATGCTTTATGCGTATCGTCCTGTGTGTTGAAACATCAGGTATAGGCGGGATTTAGGGCGTTTTGCGTCCGAATTTTGGCATTTTTTCCGTAAATCCGCGATAATAGCCGGCTTATTTTATTTACCAGATGCTCATCATGATACAAACCCTCAAACACGTTTACATCGAAACCCACGGCTGCCAAATGAATGAATACGATTCTTCCAAGATGTTGGCGGTGCTGAAGGTGTCGCATGGCATTGTGCCGGTGAAAACGCCTGAAGAAGCGGACGTGCTGTTGCTCAATACCTGCTCTATCCGCGAAAAGGCGCAGGAAAAAGTTTTTTCCCAAATCGGACGCTGGCGACCGCTGAAAGAGAAAAATCCGCATATTATCATTGCCATCGGTGGCTGCGTCGCTTCGCAGGAAGGCGAGGAATTGCGCCGCCGTGCGCCTGAGGTCGATGTGGTCTTCGGGCCGCAGACTTTGCACCGCTTGCCGAATTTAATCAGCGAAGCCCAGCAGAAACGCGGCGGCGTGGTCGATGTGTCTTTCCCCGAGATTGAAAAATTCGATCATTTGCCCGAGCCGCGCGCCGAAGGCCCGACCGCTTATGTGTCGGTGATGGAAGGCTGTTCCAAATATTGCACCTTTTGCGTAGTGCCTTATACGCGCGGCGAAGAAGTCAGCCGTCCTTTTGACGATGTGATTGCCGAATGCGCTTCGCTTGCGGCGCAGGGCGTGCGGGAAATCAATCTCTTAGGGCAAAATGTGAATGCCTATCGCGGCGCTATGGACGACGGTAATATCGCGGATTTGGCTTTGTTGATTGAATACGTTGCCGCGATTGAGGGTATTGACCGTGTGCGCTTTACCACATCGCATCCTGTGGAATTTACCGACAGCTTGATTGAGGTTTATGCCCGCGTGCCGCAATTAGTCAGCCATCTGCATTTGCCGGTGCAAAGCGGTTCGGATAAGGTGCTGGCTTTGATGAAGCGCGGACATAAGGCGGCGGAATATGTGGAGAAATTGGAACGTATTCGCGCCATTCGTCCCGATATCAGCTTTTCTTCCGATTTTATCGTCGGTTTCCCCGGCGAGGAAGACAGCGATTTTGAAGACACGATGAATCTGATTGAAACGGTGTTTTACGATACTTCTTACAGCTTTATTTACAGTCCGCGCCCCGGCACGCCGGCTTCCGCCATGCCTGACCGCATTTCTATGGATGTGAAAAAAGCGCGTCTGGCGCGTTTGCAGGCGCGTATTCTCGAGATGGCGGGCCAGATTTCGCAACAGATGGTCGGCACGGAGCAATGGGTCTTGGTGGATAGAATTTCGCGTAAAAACCAAAACGAAGTCAGCGGACGTACGGAGAATAATCGCGTGGTGAATTTCCAAGCGCCGGCTTCTTTGATTGGACGCTTTGCCAAAGTGCAAATTACGGCGGCTTATCCTAATTCTTTGCGCGGTCGTCTGATTGAGGCGGAGGGGATGCAGCGCCCCGTGATTTACGGACAAAGCGCCTAATAAAAAACCGCCACTTTCAACAGTGGCGGTTATGTTTTTTACTCAAACGGCGATTATTGCGCAAAACAATCTTTCAAACCTTTTGCCAGATTTTTCTGTAACTCGCCGAACATGGCAGGGCCGGTCGCCAAATCTGCGCCGACAGGATCTAAGACCCCTACTTTCACCTGCGTGCCTTCAATCAATTTATCGGTGAGTTTGGAAGAAAATTGCGGCTCATTGAAAATACAGGCGACTTTATTTTCTTGTAAAACAGCACGTAATTCGCCGATACGTTTTGCGCCAGGCTCGTGTTCCAGATCCGCACGCACCACGCCCACAGGATTGAGAGCGAATTCTTCTTCAAAATAAGGATAGGCATCATGGAAAGTCATGTAAGGCTTACGCGCCACGCCCTCCAAAGATTGCGCGACTTCTTGATGTAGAGTTTGCAGATTTTTCAAAGCGGTTTGCAGATTTTGCTCATATTTGTCCGCATTGTCTTTATCCAAAATGCTCAAATCGGCGGCAACCGCTTTTAACAAAGGCGCGGCATTTTCCGTTCCTAACCATAAATGGAAATTGTATTCACCATGGTGATGATCGTGTCCGCCGTCCATATGACTGAAGCCGGAATCTTCATCGCCATGATGGTGATGCGCTTCTTCCCATAAACCGCCGCTGCGGGTTTTTAACAATTTCACGCCGGCGGATTTATCCCAAATCAGGGTTTTTGCGCCTTTGATTTTTGCTGCGCTGCCTGCCATGAATGTTTCCAAATCATCGCTGACCCAAACCAATAATTGCGCATCATTCATGGCTTTCACATCAGAAGGCTTGAGCGCATAGGCATGCGGCGAACCTTCTTTAATCAATAATTTCGGCTCGCCGACGCCGTCCATAATTTGCGCGACCAAACTATGCAAAGGTTTGATAGTGGTGACTACGTTCGGCACCTCCGCCTGCGCGGCAAAGCCGATAGATAGAGCGATTGAGCCGATTAAGAGTTTTTTAAGCATGACATTCTCCATAGGTTTTGAATAAATGTAATGCTATAACAATTGTGAAAAAAGATAAAGCGAATTTATCGCAGAACACTGAATGCCTGCCAAGCATTTAACACATCTTCAACAGCAATATCCGCCATCTTGCCGCCGCCACTGGCAGGGCAATCTTTGGGTTGAACTATCGCTAAAGGCGCGTCGAAAATGGGGCGCGTGCGTTGCGGATTGGTCGGGCCGTATAAACCGACGGTCGGCGTGCCGGCGGCATTGGCAAGATGCAAACCGCCGGTATCGTTGCCAATCACGCATTGCGCTCGGCGGAGCAAATTAAAAAACTCCGACATGTCGGTCTTTCCTGCCAGATTGCGTACCTGTTCAAGCGCTAAATCTTGCATAATCGCTTGGCAAATTTCCTTATCTTTGGCAGTGCCGCACAGCAGGATTTCCGCATCGCTGTGGCGGCGCAATTGTTGGATAAAAGCCCGCCATTTGCTGACTTCCCAGCGTTTTTCAGGACTGTTTTCCGAGCCGCAAATCAGCACGATATGCGATGCGCGGTCGGCATTTGGCAATAAAGGCGCAAAAGAAACGCCGTCTTGCAAAGCAAAATGGGCGGTAAAATCTGTCCATAATTGGCTTTGATGCCGCTCTCCGTCCTGCTCGAGATGGCGAATATAATAGCGATGCGTCAGCAGGCGGCGCGGACGCGTTTGCCATGCAATGCCATAACGTTTTGGAATGCCTTGCAGCCATGCTTCCGCATCGCTGCGCTGCGAATTGGCAAATAAAACCGCTTGTCTGAATTGTCCGCGTTGCTGCCAAAAATGCGGATAATAACGCCAATTTTTCGGCGGCAAAGCGCGATATTCTTGCTGAAAACCTAAAGCGGGCAACAAAGGGGCAAATGCCGCTTGTCCGCTGAATACACTGCGTGGATGTTTTTGCAGTATCGCCGCCGCAACAGGCAAAGCCATAACCACATCGCCCAACCAATTCGGCAAACGGATAATTAGCGACATACGACCTCCAAATTAGGCGCGGTGATAGGGGTGATTTTGATTGATAGACCAAGCACGATACAGGGCTTCCGCTACAATAATGCGCACCAAAGGATGCGGCAGCGTCAGTTTGCCTAATGACCAACTTTCATTGGCTTTGGCTTTTACCGCTTCGCTCAATCCTTCCGGCCCGCCGATCACAAGCGCCAGATGCCGCGCTTGTTGCTGCCATAGCTGCAAACGTTCGGCAAGCGCTTCGCTGCTATGGACTTTGCCCGGAATGTCTAATGTGACAATGTAATCCGCCTGCGCAAAAGTTTGCAAAATTTGCTCGTCTTCTTTTTGCCTTGCGGCGGCTATTTGGTTTTTATCGCTGCGTTTTTGCAGAGGAATTTCTTTGAGTTGCAGACTGACGCCGCCTTTAAGGCGTTCGGCATAATCCTGATAGCCTGCTTCCACCCAAGCAGGCATTTTATGACCGACAGCGATAAGCGTGATGAGCATTATTGCTGCTGTAAATATTGCCGGGCAGGCGGAAATCCTTGCGCGGCAGCTTTTTGGATATAGGCTTTGCCGTTTTTTGCATTAGCGGCAACGCCGTCGCCGCGCATCAGCATAATGCCGTAATTAAATTGGGCGGCGGCATCGCCGCTGTCAGCCAAAGCTTGCATCCATGGTGCGGCTTGCTGCGCTTGTCCTGTGGACAAATAATACATGGCTAAATCGTATTGCGCAGGCGGATAACCTGCTTGCGCAGATTGCTGTAACCATTGCAAGGCGGCTTGCTGATTGACCGCCGTGCCGTCGCCGTTGCCGTAAGCGACGGATAAATTATAGGCGGCAACCGGATCGCCTGTTTGCGCGGCTTTGTTCAGATGATTAAAGGCTTTCACGGCATCGCCCTGCTGATGCGCTTGAGCCGCCGCCTGCAATTCCGCCTGCGCATTTTGCGCTTGTGCGCTCATGCAGGCGAAGCCTGCCAATAAGATTGCAAGCAGATGAGTTCTTAATTGCATGATGTCCCCTCTTTTTGATAACGTAAATCCCACACGCCGTGTCCTTTGCCGATGCCGCGCCGTTCGAATTTGGTTTCCGGCCGCCATTCGGGACGGGGTGCAAAATCTTCTCCATCGCCTAAATTATGCCATTTATTATCTTCGCGCAAAATATCGCGCATCCAAAAGGCATAATGCTCCCAATCGGTTGCCAAATGTAATTCTCCGCCTGCACGCAATTTTTTATGCAGCAAATCGGTGAAAGACTGCTGAATGATGCGACGTTTGTGATGGCGCAATTTCGGCCAAGGATCAGGGAAATAGATTTGCACGCGCATCAGGCTATTATCGGCAATATGGCTTTGCAATATTTGAACGGCATCCGCTCGGATAATGCGCAAATTATCTATGCCCCGCGCCTCTGCGCCCATCATGATGTGTCCGACACCGGGACCGTGCACTTCAATGCCTATAAATCCGAGTTCCGGCGCAGCTTCCGCCATGCTCAATAGCGATTCGCCATTGCCGAATCCGATTTCTAAAACAATATCTTTTCTCAGCGGCTCAAATAAATGGGCTATTTCTATGAGACCCGTATCATCGGCGATGTCAATGCCGTAACGCGGCCATAGGGTTTCAAACGCGCGTTCTTGTCCGCTGGTCATTCGCCCTTGACGCAGAACGAAGCTACGGATGCTCATAAACGTTTATCATGTTCAATGATGGCATAGGCTGAGTGATTATGAATCGACTCAAAATTCTCTGAAGACACGCTATAGGATTGAATCCGATCGTCTTCATTCAGCATCAATGCCACATCGCGCACAATGTCTTCGACAAATTTCGGATTTTCGTAGGCATGTTCAGTCACCCATTTTTCATCAGGGCGCTTCAAAGTCGCCCAAATCGGGCAAGAACCGCCTTTTTCGCCCATTCCAATCAATTCCTCAATGGAAAAAGGACGTTCAGGATCGTAAAGTGCAGTGATGATGATATGCGAACGCTGATTATGCGCACCGTAATCGGAAATCTCTTTCGAGCAAGGACAAAGGCTAGTTACCGGCACGGTAACTTCCACATATAATTCGCTATTGCCGACATTGCCGTCTGCCAATAGGCTTACTTCATAATCCATCATGCTTTTGCTGCCGCTGACCGGTGCGGATTTCTCCACAAAATAGGGGAAAGTCAGCGCAAAAGTACCTTCATCCGCCATCAAACGTTGCAGCATTTGCCCGTGCAGTTGCAAAAAATCCGCCACGCTATATTGCGAGGTTTCGTTCAGTATCTGAATAAAGCGCGACATATGCGTGCCTTTTTTATCATGCGGCAGCAGTACGGTCATTTCCGCCGTAGCAACGCTGTGTTGCTGCTTGCCTTCGGCATTGCTAAAAATAATCGGCATACGGATATCACGAATGCCAACGCGCGTAATCGGCAATTGACGGCGATCCGCCGAGCCTTGCACATCAGGAATCATTTCTGTCATTAGAGTTCTCGCTAAAAAATCGGGGTATTATGCGGTGCGGGATTGCTTCCTGCAAGCCATTAAGCAAATGTTATTCTTGTTCGCTTTTTGCTTTCGCATAGTGATCATTTTCTTTGTTACTGACTTTCAGTACAAAATAGTCAAGCAAAGAAGTGGGTAAGAAACGTTTTGCCAAAGCCATCAACCATGTCAGTTTAGTCACATAGTAACGCGCCTTGGGCTTATCGGATTCAATCGCATGAATCAAGGCTGCCACTACCGCTTCAGGACCTAGCGTAAAAGGTGCAGGCTTATCGCTTTCCAAGCGCTGAATCATTTTCAGATAAGCCAGTTTATGCAAACTTTGCGCCGCATCAATCCAACGCTGGAATTGCAGGAATGAATTGCTGCGAAAAGAGGAACTGATCGGTCCCGGTTCAATTAAGCTTACATGAATGCCGCTGCCTTTTAGCTCAAGACGCAAAACATCGCTCAAGCCTTCAATGGCAAATTTGGTCGCCACATAGGCGCCGCGAAAGCGCATCGCCGCAATTCCTAATACAGAGCTATTGTTAACGATACGCCCAAAACCTTGGCGACGCATGATCGGCAAAACCGAAACCGTCAGCTCATGCCAGCCGAGAAGGCAATTGTCCAATTGATAAGCCAAAGCGCTGCGCGATAAATCTTCTACTGCCGCAGGAATGGCAAAAGCACCGTTATTAAACAGGGCGTCAAGGCGACCTTGAGTAAGCTTTAAAGTCCAATCCAATGCCATCGCAATCGAATCAGGAGAAGCCAAATCCAATTGCACCGCATGCAAACCTTGCGCACGCAATTGCTCGACATCACCGGCATCTCGCGCTGTAGCAATTACCAACCAGCCGCGTTCATGTAACATTTCCGCCGCTTTACGCCCAATGCCGCTAGAACAACCTGTAATTAAAATCGAGCGCTGCATATTATTTTCCATGAGCAAAAGCCGGCCAATCTTGGGTATGGCGTAAAACCAAATCATGCAATAAAGCGATATGATCCGCACGGGCATTTAAGGCAGGAATATAGTCATAACGTTCGCCGCCATGATGTAAAAACAGCTCACGATTCCCTTCTGCCATTTCTTCCAAAGTTTCAAGACAATCTGCCGTAAACCCAGGACACATTACCGCCAAACTTTTCACGCCTTCTTTGGCTAATTGTTCAATGGTTTTATCCGCATAGGGCTGCAACCACACTTCTTTACCGAATTGCGATTGAAATACCACCATAAATTGAGAGGCTTGCAAAGACAATTTTTCAGCCACTAAACGTGCCGTTTTCTGACAAAAGCAATGATAGGGATCGCCCTCATGCAAATAACGCTCGGGTACGCCGTGAAAAGAAAAAAGAACTTTTTCAGGCATCTCGTTTGTCTGCAAATATTCCCTTACAGTCTGCGCTAATGCTTCGATATAAGCCGCCTCATCATGCCAATGATGCACAAAACGCCATTCTGGCATATAACGCATTTTCTTAAAAGCATCCGCTACCGCATCAATGACTGTCGCCGTTGTCGCATCACAATATTGCGGATACATCGGCACAATCAACAACTGATTAACACCTTGAGCTTGCAAAGCACGCAATTTACTTTCTATTGAAGGATTACCATAGCGCATCGCATAATCCACAATAATATCTTGACGAGCATAATGCTGATAAAGCAAATCACGCAAAGCATCTGTTTGCGCTTTAGTAATCTCTATAAGAGGTGCGCCTTTATCCGTCCATACTTTGGTATACAAAGCCGCAGATTGCTTCGGGCGCTTCGGCAAAATAAAAGCATACAAAATAAAAAGCCATTGCCAACGCGGCAAATCAATCACGCGCGGATCAGATAAAAACTCGGCAAGATAAGGACGCAGTGCCTTTGCCGTCGGCGCATCAGGCGATCCTAAATTTACTAATAAAACAGCTGATTTAGGAGAAATTGCAGGATGATCTACTTTCATATAAAAAAGCTCTGCCGAAGCAGAGCGTTTTGCATTAGGCCTGAGTATCTTCAACCGGACGGTCAACCAATTCTACGTAAGCCATTGGCGCCTGGTCGCCTGGACGGAAACCGCATTTTAAAATGCGAATATAACCACCCGGGCGCTCTTTATAGCGTGGCGCTAATTCAGCAAATAATTTTTGTACCGCATCACGATCACGCAGACGGGCAAAAGCCAAACGGCGCGCTGCAACCGTATCATTATTTTTTGCATGAGTAATGATAGGCTCTAATACACGGCGTAAATCTTTTGCTTTAGGCAAAGTTGTTTTAATCAACTCATGCTGAATCAAAGATACGCTCATATTTTTAAACATCGCTTCACGATGCGCGCTAGTACGGTTCAATTTACGACCAGCTAATTTATGTCTCATAATTCACTCCAAAATCTGAAAGCCGACATTAATTCTGCGGCCAATTTTCAATATCCATACCAAGCTCTAAACCGCGAGCAGCTAAAACCTCTTTGATTTCATTGAGAGATTTTTTACCTAAATTCGGTGTTTTCAGCAATTCAACTTCCGTACGACGAACTAAATCGCCAATACTGTTGATATTTTCCGCTTTTAAGCAATTAGCAGAACGAACGGTCAATTCCAAATCATCAACAGGACTTAAAAGAACAGGATCAATATGAATTTCTTCCTCTTCTTCCTCGATTACTTCTGTCGACTCAAGCTTAACAAAAACTTTAATTTGATTATGTAAAATCGTTGCCGCTTCACGTATCGCTTGCTCAGGCTCAATTGTGCCGTTTGACTCAATATCAATAATCAATTTATCAAGATTGGTACGTTGTTCAACCCGAGCTTGTTCAACACGATAAGCAATACGGCGTACAGGACTAAATGAAGCATCAAGGTGCAGAACATTTGCTCTCACTGATTCAGCATCCTCAGTTTCCTGTGAAACCACGCGATAACCACGTCCTTTTTCAACAACAACCGTCATAGAAAAAGGTTTGTCTTGAGTTAAGTGCGCAATAACATAATCAGGATTTGCAATTTTTACCCCTGCCGGCGCACGAAAATCACCAGCAGTGACAACACCAGCCTTGCTTACGCTCAATTTCATTTCGGCACGTTCTAGATCAGGCATAATCAAAGCCACGCCTTTAAGATTCAGCAAGACATCAATAACGTCTTCCTTAACCCCTTCAATTGCCGAATATTCATGTAAAACACCTTCAATATCACACTCTGTAATTGCTGCACCTTCAATAGAAGAAAGCAATACTCGGCGCAGAGCCGTTCCTAAAGTGTAACCGAATCCGCGTTCCAAAGGCTCAAGCGTAACGCGAGAGGTGTTTGGGCCGATTTCTTTAATTTGAACAATACGAGGAGTCAATAATTCAGATAAAGCCATACCAACACCTTTTTAATAAAACCAAGACTATTTAGAATAAAGCTCAACAACCAACGACTCATTAATATCAGCCGATAGATCAATACGCTCTGGAATGCGCTTGAATTGACCTGTCATTTTAGACACATCAACTTCAATCCAATCAACAAAGCCGCGTTGAGAAGCCAGCTCTAAAGCGCTCTTAATGCGTACTTGATTGCGCGATTTTTCACGCACTGAAATCACATCTTCTGCTTGAACTTGATAAGAGGCGATAGTTACGCGCTTGCCATTAACTTCAATAGCACCATGAGAAACCAACTGACGAGCTTCTGCACGAGTAGCGCCGAATCCCATACGGTAAACCACATTATCTAAACGCTTCTCCAAAATTTGTAACAGATTTTCGCCTGTTGAACCTTTTTGCTGAGCAGCTTTTTTAAAGTAATTACGGAATTGACGTTCTAACACGCCATAAATACGCTTTAACTTTTGTTTTTCACGCAACTGACTACCGTAATCAGATAAGCGACCTCTGCGAGCGCCATGCTGACCGGGTGCAGAAGCCATTTTACGAGTTTTTTTCTCCAGCGGGATAATGCCAGATTTCAATTCAAGATCAACGCCCTCACGACGCGCTAATCGACACTTAGGACCAATATATCTAGCCATAAATTACTCCAAAATATTTATACGCGACGTTTTTTAGGCGGACGACAGCCATTGTGCGGAATAGGCGTAACATCCGTAATACTATGAATATTAAACCCGCTTGCGTTCAACGCACGCACAGCCGATTCACGCCCCGGACCCGGACCTTTGATATTTACATCAAGGTTTTGTACTCCATATTCTTTCGCCACTTCGCCAGCACGTTCTGCTGCAACCTGAGCTGCGAAAGGAGTACTTTTACGAGAACCACGGAAACCTGAACCACCGGCAGTTGCCCAAGAAAGCGTGTTACCTTGACCATCTGTGATGGTCACGATTGTGTTGTTAAAAGAAGCATGGACGTGCGCAACGGCGTCCACAACAACACGCTTTGCCTTTTTTCTTACATTTTTCTGTTTACCAGCAGCTTTAGCCATAAATCATCTCTCTTAATTAACGTTTAATTGGACGACGAGGTCCTTTACGAGTACGTGCATTTGTTTTCGTACGTTGTCCACGAACCGGCAGACTACGACGATGACGCAAACCTCTAAAACAACCCAAATCCATCAGACGTTTAATATCCATAGACACTTGACGACGAAGATCGCCTTCAACTGTATATTGTCCAACAGCTTGACGTAACGCATCAATTTCTGCATCAGTCAAATCGCGAATTTTCTTATCCGGCTGAACACCTGTCTCTTTGCAAATTGCCTTTGCACGAGTAGGTCCAATACCGTAAATTGAAGTCAATGCAATTACCGTATGTTTTTGGGTAGGTACATTGATACCGGCAATACGTGCCATATTTACTCCTTAAAAAGAAAGGTGCGAAATTATAATGATCTCGCACCACGAAGTCAAAATAATTTAGCCTTGACGTTGCTTATGACGCTTGTCAGTGCAAATTACACGAACACTACCGTTACGACGGATTACCCGACAGTTACGGCACATTTTTTTAATTGAAGCACTTACTTTCATTTTTACTCCATCGAGTTTTAACGATGATATTGTCCGCCAAATCCGGAAAGATTGGCTTTTTTCATCAAAGATTCATATTGTTTTGACATAATATGAGACTGAACTTGTGACATAAAATCCATAGCGACCACCACAGCAATTAATAATGAAGTCCCGCCAAATAAGAACAAAATTTGCCCTGAAGTGGAACCAATATTCATTAACGAAGGTAAAATACAGACAAATGCCACATATAGCGCCCCTACCAAAGTTAGACGCTCCTGCACCATATCCAAATAATCAGCGGTTTGCTTACCCGGTCTAAATCCTTGGATAAAAGCATTGGAGCGCTTCAAATTATCTGCCAATTCTCTATTTTCAAACATCATAGATGTGTAGAAGAAAGCAAATAAAATAATTAACAATGCAAAAGCAGCAATATATAACCAACCGCCGGGATTTAATCCATTACCTAAATCACTCATATAACGCCCAAAAGCATTATTCATCCCGGAGAACAGGGAGAGCGCAGACACCAAAAGCGTTATAATCGCCGAAGCGAAAATCGCAGGTATGACGCCTGCCATATTAATTTTTAATGGCAAATGCTGACGATCTGTCATCCCACGAGAAGCACCATGCTGTTGTCGCGCATAATGGATCGCAATACGCCGCTGCGCGCGTTCTACAAAAACGATTAAAGCAAAGAGGGCGACAATAACAAGCAAGATTAGAAAAAACTTTCCATAACCGATTTCACCAACTTTAGCTTGGTTAAACAAATTATAAATGCCACTTGGCATATTGACGGCAATACCTGCAAAAATAAGCATAGATATACCATTACCAATTCCGCGTTCGGTAATTTGCTCTCCTAACCACATCATAAACAATGCGCCGGTAGCAAGACCGATCGTCGCTACAAGAAGAAATTGAGCCGCAGGCACTGTAGGCAGCACCATTCCCTGCGCTAAAACTGCTCGAGATATAGCAAAACCTTGAATTAAACCTAAAAACAATGCAAAGAATCGCGTATATTGAGTAATTTTCTTTTGTCCGGTACTTCCTTGCTGACGTAACTCCTTCAGAGGAGGATACATATGCGATAGAAGCTGCATTACGATAGATGCGGTAATATATGGCGCAACACCTAATGCCAAAAGAGAAGCATTAGACAAAGCGCCGCCAGAAAACATATTGAATAGCTGAAATAATGAACCATTACCACTATCAAACATATCTCTAATCATCGCCAAATTTACACCTGGCACAGGAATGTGCGCACCAACTCGATAAATGATTAATGCAACCACCAAAAAAATAAATCTTGAGGTTAATTCCTTATAAGGATTAGCAACGGGCTTTGCCATAAATTACCTTTACTCTTCTACTTTTCCGCCAGCAGCAGAAACTGCATTACTAGCACCTTCACTCAATGTTAATCCCTTAATTGTCACAACTTTATCCAATTTACCATGGAGATAAATTTTGACGTTCTGTGCTTGAACAGGAATAACACCAGCAGCTTTGAGAGCTGATAAATCAATAACTTCCGAATCAATTTTATTCAGTTCCGACAAACGGACTCGAGCAGTTAAATTACGATTTAAACTATTAAAACCACGCTTAGGCAAACGACGTTGCAAAGGCATTTGTCCGCCTTCAAAACCTACTTTATGATAACCGCCTGAACGGGCTTTTTGCCCTTTATGACCTTTACCACTTGTTTTACCTAAACCTGAACCAATACCTCGACCAAGTCTTTTGGCAGAATGCTTAGAGCCTTCGGCAGGCTTTAGAGAATTTAAACGCATTATTAGACTTCCTCTACTTTTAGCAGGTAAGATACTTTATTAATCATGCCCCGATTCTCGGGTGTGTTAATCACTTCACGCGATTGATGCATTTTACGCAATCCCAACCCAGCAACACATTGCTTATGAGATTCTAAACGACCATTAAGGCTTTTAATCAACGTTACTCGCAATTTATTGGACATTTGCTAATACCTCTTCAATAGACTTACCTCGTTTAGCAGCAACATCGGCTGCTGTATTCATAGATTGCAAGCCATTAATGGTCGCACGGATAACATTTCCCGGATTGCGAGTTCCCATACATTTCGCCAATACGTCTTTAACACCTAGTACTTCGAATACAGCACGCATTGCACCGCCGGCAATAATTCCCGTACCTTCAGAAGCAGGTTGCATAAATACACGAGCCGCACCATGTGTCCCAACGACAGCATGTTGCAGAGTATCTTTATGCAGAGAAATTTTCACTAATGATTTTTTGGCTTGATCCATAGCTTTCTGAACAGCAATAGGTACTTCTTTAGCTTTTCCATAACCAAAACCAACACGCCCATTACCATCTCCCACGACAACCAAAGCTGCAAACGCAAATTGGCGCCCACCTTTAACCACTTTGGTCACTCGGTTAACAGCAACCAGCTTTTCCAAAAATTCATTGTCTTGTTGACGTTCTTTTTGTTGAGCCATAGTAACCTCTTAAAATTCCAATCCAGTTTCTCGCGCAGCTTCAGCTAAAGCCTTCACACGACCATGATAGCGAAAACCGCTGCGATCAAAAGCAATCGTCTCAATTCCAAGAGATTTTGCTTTCTCACCAATCAGCCTACCTACTTTAGCAGCTGCTTCAATATTTCCGGTATATTTTAAACCTTCAGCAACAGAAGATTGTAAAGTAGAAACCGTTGCCAAAACGCGCCCATCTTGACCGTTTATAATTTGCGCATACATATGACGAGGTGTTTTATTTACAATCAAACTTGCCTTACCTGAAGCACGAATATTCAAACGGGTACGTTTTCCGCGACGGATTCGATTTATTTTCTTTTGATTCATAATTTCACCCCGTTATTTTTTCTTAGCTTCTTTAATGGCTACATACTCATTTGCATAACGAACACCCTTGCCTTTATAAGGCTCCGGCGGACGGTAAGCACGAATTTTCGCCGCAACTTCACCCACTAATTGTTTATCACTGCCTCTAACCAATATTTCTGTTTGGCTTGGAGTTTCAATAGTAATACCTTGAGGCGCATTAAACTCAACAGGATGAGAAAAACCTAGAGAAAGATTCAATTTTTGACCTTGAACCTGTGCACGATAACCAACACCAATCAATTGTAATTTTTTTTCAAAACCTTGACTAACACCAATTACCATATTATTGACTAATGCACGCATAGTACCCGTCATGGCCCAAGCATCTGCGGATTCTTTGACTGGGCTAAAAGTTAATTGCTCACCTTCTTGCGCAACTTTAGTATAAGGATGAAGGTTCAAAGTCAATTGACCTTTGCTTCCTTTTACAGTTACTTCTTGATTATTAATGCTGATATCAACGCCTTTTGGCAAAGCAACAGGCTGTTTTCCTACTCGTGACATATTACCTCCAAATTTATGCTACAAAGCAGATGACTTCGCCACCAAGACCATCTTTTCGCGCTTGGTGATCGCTCATCATACCTTTGGAGGTAGAAATAATAGCAATTCCTAATCCGCCTTGAATGCGAGGAAGCTCATTTTTACCTTTAAAAATTCGTAAACCCGGACGGCTAATTCTCTTAATCAACTCAATAACAGGCTTTCCCTGATAATATTTTAAATGCACCGTCAACTCTGGCTTTGTATCATTAGAGACTTCAAATGATTGAATATAACCCTCTGATTGCAAAACTTTTGCAATAGCGACTTTTTGCTTAGAAGAAGGCATAGCTACGATTGATCGTCCTATGCGTTGAGCATTACGAATACGCGTCAGCATATCCGCAATTGGATCCATTAACATATTTAACCTCTTTCAGTATCAGATCGATACGATCTTGGAACTTAGATAAAGCTGGTAAAATTACCAGCTCGCTTTTTTAACGCCCGGCACTTCGCCACGCATTGCCAATTCCCGTAATTTTATACGAGATAAACCAAATTTACGGTAAACCGCATGCGGACGACCTGTAATACGGCAACGACGTTGCAAACGTGAAGCTGATGCATTACGCGGTTGCTTTTGCAATTTTTCTTGAGCAAGAAGACGCTCTTCTTCCGAATAAGTATCAACTTTACGAATAATCTCTTTTAATTCAGCTCTTTTTGCAGCGTATTTTTGAACCGTTTTAATGCGTTTAGCCTCACGGTTTATCATACTTTGTTTAGCCATAAGCCTTTATCCTTTAAATGGAAAGCCAAAAGCCGCTAATAAAGCTTTAGCTTGTTCATCTGTTTTTGCCGAAGTGGTAAAAGTAATATCCATTCCGCGCATTGCATCTGTTTTTTCAAAGTCAATTTCTGGGAAAATGATATGCTCTTTAACACCAAAGGTATAATTTCCACGTCCATCAAAAGATTTTGCGCTTAAGCCGCGGAAATCTCGAGTACGCGGCAAAGAAACATTAATTAAACGATCTAAAAATTCATACATTTGCTCGCGGCGAAGCGTAACTTTACAGCCTATTGGCCATCCGTCACGAATTTTAAAACCAGCAATTGATTTTTTAGATTTTGTAATTAATGGCTTTTGTCCGGCAATTAACCCTAAATCACGCACAGCATTGTCCATAATTTTTTTATCATTAACCGCTTCGCCAACACCCATATTGATGGTAATTTTCTCCAAACGAGGAACTTCCATCACATTAGCTAACCCCAGCTCTTTTAACAAAGCCGGCGCTAGCTCTTCTTTATATAATTTTTGTAAACGAGCCATATTTTCCTCAGCTTACCTTCGTACCATTAGATTTAAAAACGCGGAATTTTACCCCATCTTCGATTTTAAATCCAACACGATCGCCTTTTCCCGTTTCAGGATTAAACAGCATCACATTTGAAACATGAATAGAGGCATTTTTCTTCACAACACCACCCTCAATGCCCAATTGTGGATTAGGCTTCACATGTTTAGAGACCTGATTAACACCATCAACTATCACACGATCGCCATGTACTGATAAGACCTTACCACGCTTACCTTTATTTTCTGCTTTACCGGCAATCACAATAACTTCATCACCAGTCTGTATACGTTTCATGTTGACTCCTTATAACACTTCAGGGGCAAGAGAAACTATTTTCATAAACTTTTCGCTACGTAATTCACGTGCGATAGGTCCGAAAACACGCGTACCAATTGGCTCTAATTTATTATTCAGCAACACAGCCGCATTGCCATCAAAACGTAATAAAGAACCGTCACGGCGACGCACACCCTTACGTGTACGTACGATCAACGCATTGTATACGTCACCTTTTTTCACACGACCGCGAGGCATAGCTTCTTTCACAGAAACTTTGATAATATCCCCAATACCTGCATAACGGCGGTGAGAACCGCCCAATACTTTAATACATTGTAACTCTTTAGCACCACTGTTATCAGCAACAGAGAGGCGAGATTGCATCTGAATCATGATAACTCCTTAACCTTTTGCTCTTTCGATAATCTCAACCAATCTCCAAGTTTTTGTTTTAGAGATTGGGCGACTTTGCACTATACGAACAGTATCACCAATATTGCATTCATTATTTTCATCATGAGCATGGCATTTCAATGTGCGCTTAATATATTTTCCATAAACCGGATGACGTTCATAACGAACGACACTCACAGTAATAGACTTATCGCCTTTATTGCTTACAACCTGCCCCTGAAGAGTGCGCTGAATAGATTGTTGTTCACTCATCACTTACACCTTGATATTCTGTTGCGCCAACAGTGTTTTAACACGAGCAATATCACGACGCACTTGGCGAATTTGATGTGTTTGCTCCAGTTGTCCACTACCTTTTTGCAATCTCAATTTCAACTGAGCTTGACGCAATTCAATTAATTCTGCGCGCAGCCCATCTACATCTTTTGATTTTAGATCTTCTAAGCTCATTACATCACCTTGCGCGTTTCAAATACTGTCAAAACAGGCAATTTTGCCGCTGCCAAACGAAAAGCCTCACGAGCAAGTTCCTCGCTTACGCCCTCTAACTCATAAAGCACGGTACCAGGCTGAACTTTAGCAACCCAATATTCCACATTACCTTTACCTTTACCTTGACGAACCTCTAATGGTTTATTTGTTACAGGAACATCAGGAAAAATTCGAATCCACATGCGGCCACCACGTTTTACATGGCGATTAATTGCACGACGCGCCGCCTCGATTTGGCGTGCTGTAATACGTCCTCGGGTTGTTGCTTTTAACCCGAACTCACCGAAGCTTACTGAATTACCAGACTGAGCCGTACCACGGTTACGACCTTTCTGCTGTTTTCTGAATTTAGTACGTTTTGGTTGTAACATTGTTATTCACCTTTCTCTTTATTACGGCGAGCACGCTGTTTAGCTGGGCGACGATTACGTTTGTCATCTGCATTTTCACGAGGAGCAACTTCTGCCGTATCTACACCATTAAGATTTTCCCCTTTGAAAATCCATACCTTCACGCCAATGACGCCATATGTTGTATTCGCTTCCGCCAAACCATAGTCGATATCAGCACGAAGCGTATGAAGCGGCACACGTCCTTCGCGATACCATTCGGTACGTGCAATTTCAGCACCATTTAAACGTCCAGAAATAGCAACTTTAATACCCGAAGCGCCTAAACGCATAGTAGAAGCGACCGCTCGTTTCATAGCACGGCGGAACATAACCCGACGCTCTAATTGCTGAGCAATGCCTTCAGCTACTAAATAAGCATCTAATTCAGGACGACGAATTTCTTCAATGTTAATGGAAGCCGGAACACCTAAAATTTTACTGACTTCTTTCTTTAAAATCTCAATATCTTCACCTTTTTTACCGATGACAATACCGGGACGAGCAGTAAAAATTGTGATTTGAGCGCCATTGCGAGGACGTTCAATCTGAATTTTACTCACAGAAGCTTGAGCTAATTTTTTACGAATATATTCACGAACTTCAAAATCTTTTTCTAAATAATCCGCATAATCACGTCCCTCTGCATACCATTTTGATACCCAGTCTTTTGAGACTCCTAAGCGAAAACCGATTGGATGTACTTTTTGACCCATAAAATTTTCCTTTCTTAGCGCTCTTGAACGCGAATAAAAATATTACTTGTGCGTTTAGTGATACGATTTCCACGTCCTTTAGCACGAGCAGTGAAGCGTTTCATACTCATTCCTTCACCCACTTGTATTTCAGCGACATGTAATTCGTCAATATCTGCGCCTTCATTATTTTCTGCATTAGCAATAGCTGAATTCAACAATTTCAAAATAATTGCAGCTGCTTTTTTATTGCTAAAAGTCAATATTTCCACTGCTTCTTCAACATGTTTGCCACGTATTTGATCCGCCACTAAGCGCGCTTTTTGAGCAGAAATTCGGGCAGCGCGTAATTTTGCTGTAGATTGCATTTTTTACTCCTATTTGCCTTTTTTATCTGCTGCATGACCACGATAGTTACGAGTAGGTGCAAACTCACCAAGCTTGTGACCAATCATATCTTCACTCACTAACACAGGAACATGCTGTTTTCCATTATGAATAGCAAAAGTCAAACCAATCATTTCCGGGGTAATCATCGAACGACGAGACCAAGTTTTAATCGGTTTTTTACTTTTATTAGCAACCGCCTCATCAACTTTTTTTGCTAAATGCAGGTCAATGAAGAAGCCTTTTTTCAATGAACGTGCCATATTTTAGCCTCTCTTCTTACGACGTTGGACGATCAACTTATCAGTACGCTTATTGGTGCGCGTTTTCTTACCTTTAGTTGGCTGACCCCATGGACTCACAGGATGACGACCACCTGAAGTACGCCCTTCACCACCACCATGAGGATGGTCAACCGGGTTCATAACGACACCACGAACAGTCGGACGAATACCGCGCCAACGTTTGGCACCGGCTTTACCTAATGAACGCAAACTATGTTCATGATTACTTGCTTCGCCTAAGACAGCTCTACAATCAGCCAAAACTTTGCGGCGTTCACCTGATTTCAAACGTAAAGTTACATATTTACCTTCACGAGCAACCAATTGAGCAGAGGCTCCGGCACTACGCGCTAATTGAGCACCTTTCCCCGGTTTCATCTCTACACAAAAAACTACTGAACCAACCGGAATATTGCGCAACGGCAAACAATTTCCTGTTTTAATCGCCGCATCATCGCCGCTACGTAACTGATCACCTGCTTTCATGCCACGCGCAGCAATAATATAGCGACGCTCTCCATCAGCATATTTAAGCAGAGCAATATGTGCGGTACGATTTGGATCGTATTCTAGACGCTCAACAACAGCATCAACACCATCTTTTTGACGTTTAAAATCAATAATACGATATTTTTGCGCATGACCGCCACCACGGTGACGAGTCGTAATACGACCGGCATTATTGCGCCCACTGCCACGAGTTTGTTTTTCAACCAAGGCAGCAAAGGGCTGTCCTTTATGCAACTCTGGACGAGTAACATTTACGACAAAGCGCCGACCAGCAGAAGTAGGTTTATGTTTAATAATAGCCATTAGTTACCCCTTAACTTTGCTCCGATAACAATGCTTCCATATCGACAGACTTATCAAGACTCACATAAGCCTTTTTAAAATCTTTTCGACTTCCCATACGGGCACGGAAACGCTTTGCCTTACCTTTTATAACAACTGTATTTACCGCAATCACTTTGACTTCAAGTAAAGACTCCACAGCTGCACGAATTTCCTCCTTAGTAGCTGTCTTTTCTACTTTGAATGCGAGTTGATTAACAGTCGCCAAGCCAGAAGTTTTTTCGGTTACATGCGCCGCCTGAATAATTTGCAACAATCTTTCTTGTTTCATGACAACCACTCATTCATTGCTTCCAGCGAAGCTTTATCAACAACAACATGCTCATGACGCAATAACAATGCAGGATCTATGGCCTTAACATCTATAACGGTTACTTTTGTTATATTGCGAGCACTGAGATACACAGACGGTTCAACATTAGCCAATATTAATAAAACATCTTGCCCAACATTCATTGCATTCAATTTAGCAAGGAATTCTTTTGTTTTAGTTTCATTTAAAACAAATGCATCAACTACACTCAAACGCTCTTGACGATGCAATTCCGACAATATTGAACAAATTGCAGCACGATACATTTTTCGATTAACTTTCTTCTCAAAATCTCGTGGTTTAGCAGCAAAAGTAACGCCACCTTTACGCCAAATTGGAGAGCGGATAGAGCCCGCACGCGCACGACCCGTACCTTTTTGCTTCCAAGGTTTTGCACCCCCGCCAGATACTTCGGAACGCGTCTTTTGCGCTTTCGTACCAGAACGAGAGCCAGCCAAGAAAGAAGTTACAACTTGATGCACTAAGGCTTCATTAAAATCCGCAGCAAAAATCTTATCCGCCACAGAAACAGTTCCAGAACCATTTTTAAATTGCAATTCCATACTATCTCCTATCCTTTCACTGATGGGCGAATAGTGACATAAGCACCTTTGCTACCAGGAACGGCGCCTTTAATCAGAATCAAATTACGTTCTGCATCAATACGTGCAATTTCAAGATTCTGAACGCTGCGCATCACATTCCCCATATGCCCTGACATTTTTTTACCTTTAAATACACGCCCTGGTGTTTGGTTCTGCCCGATGGAGCCTGGAACGCGATGTGAAAGAGAGTTACCATGCGAGTTACGCTGCCCTCTAAAATTATGACGCTTAATCGTACCGGCAAAACCTTTACCAATACTACGAGCGCGCACATCAACCTTTTGCCCTTCAGCAAACAAAGAGAGCTCAACTGTTGCGCCAAGAGAATATGTTGCAACTTCTTCTTCGCTCAATCTAAACTCTTTGGTAAGCAAACCAACGGCAATATTTGCTTTTGCAAAATGACCAGCCAATGCTTTATTAGCTTTACGTTCACCAATAGACACCTGTACAGCCGTATAACCATCATTCTCCAGCGTTTTAATTTGGGAAATCACATTAGGCTGAACTTCGATAACGGTTACTGCGCTAGCAGAACCATCCGAATCAAATATTCGGGTCATTCCTATTTTTTGACCCACCAAACCCATTGTCATAAATAATCCTCAGTAAATGAAAAAGGCGAGAGGAGGGCGGGTAACCCTCTTCGCCTTCAAACTAACGAAAGGTGCGCGATTTTACTGCAATTCAATCTTAACGTCAACACCTGCAGCCAAATCAAGCTTCATCAACGCATCTACAGTTTTGTCTGTAGGGTCAATGATATCCATAATCCGTTTATGAGTACGCAACTCATATTGGTCTCTAGCATCTTTATTAACATGCGGAGAAATCAATACGGTATAGATTTCTTTTTTTACCGGCAAGGGCACAGGACCTTTTACCTGCGCCCCGGCACGCTTAGCCGTTTCTACAATCTGCTTGGCAGAAGAATCTATCAAGCGATGATCATAGGACTTTAATCGAATACGAATTTTTTGTGTACTTGCCATTGTCATTACTCAATAATTTTCGCCACAACACCGGCACCAACTGTACGGCCGCCCTCACGAATCGCAAAACGCAAACCTTCGTCCATCGCAATCGGATGAATCAGTTGAACTTCGATTTTTACGTTATCTCCGGGCATGACCATTTCTGTGCCTTCAGGAAGAATACATTCGCCTGTTACATCCGTGGTACGGAAGTAGAATTGAGGACGGTAGCCTTTTAAGAATGGGGTATGACGTCCACCTTCTTCTTTAGAGAGTACGTATACTTCGGCTTCAAATTTGGTGTGCGGGGTAATAGTGCCCGGTTTTGCCAATACTTGTCCGCGCTCGATGTCTTCACGTTTGGTACCACGCAATAGTACGCCAACGTTGTCGCCTGCTTGTCCTTGATCCAGGAGTTTGCGGAACATTTCTACACCTGTACAGGTGGTTTTTGCTGTTGGACGCAGTCCTACGATTTCAAGTTCGTCGCCTACTTTAACGATACCGCGCTCTACACGTCCGGTTACTACGGTGCCGCGTCCTGAGATTGAGAAGACGTCTTCGATTGGCAGCAGGAATGGTTTGTCGATGTCTCGTTCCGGCTCCGGGATGTAGCTGTCCAGTGCTTCAACGAGTTTTTCGATTGCCGGAACGCCGATGTCCGAGGTATCGCCTTCCAGAGCTTTCAGTGCCGAGCCCACAATGATTGGGGTGTCGTCACCGGGGAAGTCGTAGTCCGATAAGAGTTCGCGAACTTCCATTTCAACAAGCTCAAGCAGTTCCGCATCGTCAACCATGTCAGCTTTATTCAGGAATACGACGATGTATGGTACGCCTACTTGGCGAGACAGAAGGATGTGCTCGCGAGTTTGCGGCATCGGACCGTCTGCCGCCGAACATACGAGGATTGCGCCGTCCATTTGTGCCGCACCGGTGATCATGTTTTTCACATAGTCGGCGTGTCCCGGGCAGTCTACGTGTGCGTAGTGACGGGTTGGGGATTCGTATTCTACGTGCGCAGTAGAGATGGTAATACCGCGAGCGCGTTCTTCAGGCGCACCGTCAATTTGGTCGTAGGCTTTGAATTGCCCGCCAAAACGGTCTGCACCCACTTTGGTCAATGCCGCTGTCAGCGTCGTTTTACCATGGTCTACGTGACCGATCGTGCCCACGTTTACGTGGGGCTTCGTACGTTCAAATTTCTCTTTTGACATATTTTTTCTCCGTCAAGGAATTAAGATTTACTTTTAATGACTTCTTCAACGACGTTATTCGGCGCTTCATTATAGCAATCGAATTCCATCGAGTAATTTGCACGACCCTGACTCAATGAGCGCAGAGAAGTTGCATAACCAAACATATTTGCCAAAGGCACTTGAGCACGGATGATTTTGCCTGTTGACTCTTCATCCATACCTTGAATCAAACCGCGACGACTGTTCAAATCCCCGATCACATCGCCCATATAATCTTCTGGGGTCGAGACTTCTACCTTCATCATCGGCTCAAGCAAGACAGGCTTAGCTTTGCGAGCCCCTTGCTTAAACCCTTCTGCAGCAGCAAGTTTAAATGCCATCTCAGATGAGTCAACCTCATGGTAAGAACCGTCAAACAAGGTAACTTTAACATCTACTAATGGATAACCTGCCAAGACACCATTTTGCATTTGCTCTTGAACACCTTTATCAACTGCCGGAATATATTCTTTAGGAACCACACCGCCAACAATTGCCGAGACAAATTCATAACCGAAGCCCGGCTCTTGAGGTTCAATACGCAACCACACATGACCAAACTGACCGCGACCGCCTGATTGACGTACGAATTTACCCTCTTGCTCAACAGATTCGCGGATTGTTTCGCGATAAGCCACTTGAGGAGCACCAACGTTTGCTTCAACTTTAAACTCACGTTTCATGCGGTCAACAATAATCTCAAGATGCAGTTCGCCCATACCAGAGATAATGGTCTGCCCTGTTTCTTCATCTGTATGCACACGGAATGAAGGATCTTCTTGCGCCAATTTACCTAAAGCCATACCCATTTTTTCTTGGTCAGCTTTTGTCTTAGGCTCGACCGCAACCGAAATAACAGGCTCGGGGAATTCCATGCGCTCTAAAATAATCGGCTTATTCACATCACATAAAGTCTCACCCGTGACCACATCTTTCAAACCGATACAAGCCGCGATATCCCCTGCCAAGACTTCTTTAATCTCTTCACGAGTATTAGCGTGCATTTGCACCATACGCCCGATACGCTCTTTTTTATCTTTTACAGAATTCAGAACAGTTGAACCGGCTTCTAAAACACCTGAATAGCAACGAATGAAGGTTAGCGTTCCAACAAAAGGATCGGTTGCAATCTTAAATGCCAGAGCAGAGAAAGGCGCTTCATCACTTGATTCGCGCGAATCTGTTCCCTCCGTATTCGGGTCAACACCCTGAATAGCCGGCACATCAACCGGACTTGGCAATAACTCAATCACCTTATCCAACATTGCTTGCACGCCTTTATTTTTGAAAGACGAACCGCATACTACAGGAATAATCTCATTGGCAATCGTGCGCTCACGCAAACCGCGAACAATTTCTTCTTCGCTTAACTCGCCCTCTTCCAAATACTTATTCATCAATTCTTCATTTGCTTCCGCTGCCGCTTCTACCAATTGCTCACGCAATTTTGTCGCCTGCTCAAGCAGATCAGCAGGAACATCGGCATATTCAAATGATGTACCTTTATTATCTTCATTCCAGATAATTTCTTTCATCTTGATAAGGTCAACAACACCTTTAAAGGTATCTTCCGCCCCTACAGGAATCTGTAAAGGAACCGGATTAGCTTTCAAACGGTCGCGCATTTGCTCAACAACACGCAGGAAGTTTGCTCCGGTGCGATCCATTTTATTGACATAAGCAATACGCGGCACGCGGTATTTATTTGCTTGACGCCACACAGTTTCCGTTTGCGGCTGCACGCCACCAACAGAACAAAGCACCAAACAAGCACCGTCTAACACACGCAATGAACGCTCTACTTCAATGGTAAAGTCAACGTGCCCCGGGGTGTCAATAATATTAATACGGTGACGAGGGAATTGCTTTGCCATTCCTTCCCAGAAGCAAGTCGTTGCCGCAGAAGTAATTGTAATACCACGCTCCTGCTCCTGCTCCATCCAGTCCATTGTCGCTGCACCTTCGTGCACTTCGCCTAATTTATGCGAAACACCAGTATAGAAAAGGATGCGCTCAGTAGTTGTTGTTTTACCTGCATCAATATGCGCCATGATACCTAGATTGCGGTATCGTTCAATTACGGTTTCACGTGCCACGTAAAATCTCCAAATTTAAAAGGTTGGATTACCAACGGAAGTGAGCAAAGGCTTTGTTTGCTTCTGCCATGCGGTGCGTATCATCACGCTTCTTAACGGCTGCGCCGCGCTCTTCAATCGCCTCAACCAACTCGTGAGCCAAACGCTCTGCCATTGATTTTTCATTACGCTTACGAGCCGCATCAATCAACCAACGCATTGCCAATGCATTTTGACGCACCGGACGCACTTCAACCGGCACTTGATAAGTGGCGCCGCCTACGCGACGAGATTTTACCTCTACCGCCGGACGAACTTTCTCCAAAGCCTCTTCAAGCACATCTACCGGCTGCATTTGTTTCTTCTCGGCAGCAGCTTCTAATGCTTTGTAAACAACGCTTTCCGCAACCGATTTTTTACCGCTTACCATCAGCATGTTTACAAATTTAGCAACAACGATATTCCCGAATTTCGGATCGGGCAAAATGTGGCGCACAGGCGCACGTACTCTTCTTGACATGTTTTCTTTTCCTAGAAATTATGATTTAGGACGCTTGGTGCCGTATTTTGAACGACCTTGTTTGCGATCCTTAACACCTGCTGTATCCAATGCACCGCGCACGATGTGATAACGCACACCCGGCAAATCTTTTACACGCCCGCCTCGAATAAGCACTAAGCTGTGCTCTTGTAGGTTATGACCTTCACCGCCGATATAGGCAGTTACTTCATACTTGTTAGTTAAACGCGTACGCGCAACCTTACGCATGGCTGAGTTAGGCTTTTTAGGTGTTGTAGTATAAACACGGGTACATACACCGCGTTTTTGAGGGCATCCCTGCAATGCAGGGACATTTGTTTTATCAACTTGCTTGACGCGCGGTTTGCGCACCAATTGGTTAATAGTTGCCATATTTTTTATTCTCCAAAGCGTTAATATCTTAAAAACAATTCGCTAAACCGCGTCAAAGGTGCGGGATAGTACTGTTATCTATTGCAAAAGTCAAGCATCTTCATGCCCGGCAACGTTTTCTGCAACAGTTTGCGCCGCTTCGTTTTGCTGCATCAGTTCTAATGATTGTTCAGCATAACGCAATTCTCGACGCTGTTGATGATAAGCCAGCCCCGTACCTGCCGGTATCAGGCGACCCACAATCACATTTTCTTTCAGTCCGCGTAAATCGTCCGCTTGTCCGACCACGGCAGCTTCCGTCAATACGCGGGTGGTTTCTTGGAAAGAAGCCGCTGATACGAACGAATCCGTTGCCAAAGAGGCTTTGGTAATTCCCATCAGCACCGGTTCGTAACGTACCGGCAGCTTGCCTTCTGCCAATAATTTGTCATTCACTTCCAAGACGCGATTCAATTCCAATTGTTCGCCGGGAATCAAGCGCGATTCACCCGCATCGACCACCAAAGCTTTACGCAACATTTGACGTACAATCACTTCAATATGTTTATCGTTGATTTTTACGCCTTGCAAGCGGTAAACGTTTTGAATTTCACGGACGATATGTTCATTTAATTCATGTACGCCGCGCAAACGCAAAATATCTTGCGGATTCGGCTCGCCGTCAGCAAGCACCTCGCCTTTTTTCACTTGCTCGCCTTCAAATACGTTTAAACGTCGCCATTTAGGAATCAATAATTCTAAAGATTCCCCTTCTTCGCCGTTGATAATCAAGCGCTGCTTACCTTTGGTTTCTTTACCGAAAGCAACCGTTCCGGTCATTTCCGCCAGAATTGCCGGCTCTTTCGGTTTACGCGCTTCAAACAAATCTGCCACGCGCGGCAAACCGCCTGTAATATCTGCTGATTTACCGGAAGCCTGCGGCATTCTCGCCAAAACATCACCTACGCGAATTTCTGCGCCGTCAAGCAAATTGACAATCGCACCCGCCGGTAAGAAATAGTTCACCGGAATTTCCGAGCCTGATTGCGTAATTGCCTTACCGTTTTCATCCAATAACTGAATCAAGGGACGCTTATCTTTCGCCGAGGTTGGGCGCTGCGAGTTTTCCATCACGGTTTGCACCGTCAAACCGGTATCGGCATCAGATGAGGTTTGCACCGTCACACCCTCTTCAAAATCAAAGAAGCTGACGCGCCCCGCCACTTCGGCAACAATCGGATGCGTATGCGGATCCCACATTGCGACTGTTTGTCCTTGTTTGACTTCATCGCCGTCAACGATATTCAAAATCGCACCGTAGGCCAGTTTATAGCGCTCGCGTTCATGACCGTTCTTATCGAGAATGGACAATTCTCCGGAACGCGATACCGCTACCAGTTTGCCTTCGCTGTTAGTAACGGTCTTAATATTAGACAGACGCGCATGACCGTTGGTTTTCACTTCAATACTGCCGACCGCCGCCGAACTTTGTGCCGCACCGCCAATATGGAAAGTACGCATGGTTAACTGCGTTCCGGGTTCGCCGATTGATTGCGCCGCAATTACGCCTACCGCCTCGCCGACATTCACTTGATGACCACGCGCCAAATCACGACCGTAACATTGTGCGCATACGCCGTGACGCGATTGACAGGTAATAACCGAACGTACTTTAACGCGATCAACACCGGCTTTTTCCAAAATTTGAATTTCAGCTTCTTCCAGCAACTGTCCGGCTTGCAAAACAATGTCGTCATTGCCGTCGCTGACCGGCTCTGCCAATACCCGACCCAATACGCGCTCTGATAATGAGACGACCACATCGCCACCTTCTACCACCGCTTGAATCTCAATACCTTCGCTCGTGCCGCAATCTTTTTCCGTAATCACGACATCTTGCGCGACATCGACCAAACGACGCGTTAAATAACCGGAGTTTGCCGTTTTCAAAGCGGTATCCGCCAAGCCCTTACGCGCGCCATGCGTAGAGATAAAGTACTGCAATACATTTAAACCTTCACGGAAATTCGCCGTGATCGGGGTTTCGATAATCGAACCATCCGGCTTCGCCATCAAGCCTCGCATACCGGCCAACTGACGAATCTGTGCCGCAGAACCCCGCGCACCGGAATCCGCCATCATAAAGACCGAGTTGAAAGAATCCTGCTCAACCTCTTGTCCGTCACGTGTCGTTACCTTGTCTTTACCCAGTTGCTCCATCATTTTCTTAGCAACTTGGTCATTGGTGCGCGACCAAATATCGATGACTTTATTGTATTTCTCACCGGCAGTTAATAAACCTGAAGAGAATTGCTCTTCAATTTCCTTAACTTCGCCTTCCGCTTTTGCCAAAATTTCCTGCTTCGCTTCCGGCACAACCATGTCCACAATGCCGATTGAAGAACCAGAACGGGTCGCATAGCGGTAACCTGTGTACATCAGCTGGTCAGCCAAAATAACCGTATCTTTCAAGCCTAATTGGCGATAGCATTGGTTAATCAAAGCGGAAATGGCTTTTTTCTTCATCGGCTTGTCAATATGGGCAAAACCCAGACCCGCCGGCAGAATTTGCGATAACAAAGCACGGCCAACCGTTGTTTTGACACGCACCGGCGCCGTATCCGCCGTATCGCCGTCGGCATAAACTTTCAAGCGCACTTCAATGATCGCCTGCAAATCCACCAAGCCGCTTTGATACGCACGCTCAACTTCCGCCACATCGGCAAAACGCATCCCTTCGCCTTTGGCATTGATGCGCTCACGCGTCATATAGTAAAGCCCCAATACCATATCTTGTGAAGGCACGATAATCGGCTCGCCGTTTGCCGGCGACAAGATGTTGTTCGAACTCATCATCAATGCGCGCGCTTCCAATTGCGCTTCTAAAGACAAAGGCACATGCACCGCCATTTGGTCGCCGTCAAAATCGGCGTTAAATGCCGAGCAAGCCAAAGGATGCAATTGAATCGCCTTGCCTTCAATCAAGACCGGCTCAAAGGCCTGAATACCCAAACGGTGCAAAGTCGGTGCGCGGTTAAGCATCACAGGGTGTTCGCTAATCACATATTCCAGCGCATCCCAAACCTGCGGCTCATCGCGCTCTACCATCAATTTTGCCGCCTTAATCGTCGGCGCATGTCCGTTTAAAATCAATTGATGGAAAATAAAGGGTTTAAACAATTCTAATGCCATGCGCTTGGGCAAACCGCATTGATGTAGGCGCAGGGTCGGACCAACCACGATGACAGAACGTCCGGAATAATCAACCCGCTTACCTAACAAGTTTTGACGGAAACGTCCCTGCTTACCCTTAATCATATCGGCTAAGGATTTCAAAGGACGTTTGTTAGAACCGGTTACAGTACGACCGCGACGACCATTATCCAATAAGGAATCCACCGCTTCTTGCAGCATGCGTTTTTCATTGCGCACGATAATATCCGGCGCAAATAGCTCCAACAAACGCTTTAAGCGGTTATTACGGTTAATAATGCGGCGGTATAAATCGTTCAAATCCGAAGTGGCGAAACGACCGGAATCCAATGCCACCAATGGACGCAAATCCGGCGGCAACACAGGCAGGGCTTCTAAAATCATCCACTCCGGTTTATTGCCCGATTGCAGCAAGGAATCCATGAGTTTCAAGCGTTTTAACAAACGCTTGCTTTTGGTTTCGGAATTCGTCGCTTCCAGCTGTTCGCGGATATCCTGAATTTCAGCCGCCAAATCCATATGTTTAAGAATATATTGAATCGCTTCAGCACCCATCATTGCTTTGAATTCATTACCATATTCGGCAACCGCCTGATGATAGGCTTCTTCATTTAAGAGCTGATTTTTTTCCAAAGGCGTCATACCCGGATCAAGCACAATGAAGGACTCAAAATACAAGACCCGCTCGATTTCGCGCAAGGTCAAGTCTAATAGCAAACCAATACGCGAGGGCAAGGATTTTAAAAACCAAATATGAGCGACAGGCGTTGCCAAATCAATATGCCCCATGCGCTCACGGCGCACAGAGGCTTTGGTCACTTCTACACCGCAACGTTCACAGACCACACCGCGATGTTTCAAACGTTTGTATTTGCCGCACAAGCACTCATAATCCTTCATCGGACCAAAGATTTTCGCGCAGAACAAACCATCACGCTCCGGCTTGAAGGTACGGTAATTAATGGTTTCGGGTTTTTTTACCTCGCCGTAAGACCAAGAACGAATCACATCAGGCGATGCCAATCCAATACGGATTTGATCAAAATCTTCCGCCACATTCTGTGGCCCGTACATAGCAATAATTTCTTTCATTCCAACACCTTTGTGAATTATTCTTGAGCAAGACCGATATCAATACCCAAAGCACGAATTTCTTTGGTAAGCACGTTAAAGGACTCCGGCAAGCCCGGATCGATACGCAAATCGCCATCGACAATGTTTTTATACATCTTCGTACGACCTTCCACGTCATCAGATTTTACCGTCAGCATTTCTTGCAAGGTATAAGCCGCACCATAAGCCTCTAATGCCCATACCTCCATTTCTCCGAAACGCTGACCGCCGAATTGTGCACGTCCGCCTAAAGGCTGCTGCGTCACCAAACTATAAGGACCGGTTGAACGCGCATGCATTTTGTCATCGACCAAATGATGCAATTTAAGCATATACATGTAACCGACCGAGACATCACGGTCAAAGGCTTCGCCCGTGCGACCGTCGTATAAACGCGTCTGTCCTGAGAGCGGCAAACCGGCAAGCTCTAACATTTTGCGCAGATCGGTTTCTTCTTTGGCACCGTCAAAAACAGGCGTTGCCATCGGAATCCCTTCACGTAAATTCTGACATAAGACTAAGAAGTCTTCATCATTCAAACTCGCTAAATCCGTGGTAGCGCATTCCGGATTATGGTTATACACCGCATGCAAATAGTCGCGCAATTCTTTAACGGATTTGCCCTCATCCATCAATTGCCCCAAGCGACGTCCCAAACCGCGCGCGGCCCAACCTAAATGCAATTCAAGAACCTGTCCGATATTCATTCGAGAAGGTACGCCTAATGGGTTGAGCACAATATCTACCGGCGTGCCGTCTTCCATGTAAGGCATATCTTCCACCGGCACGACCAAAGAGACGACACCCTTATTACCATGGCGACCTGCCATTTTATCGCCCGGTTGCAAACGACGCTTAACTGCCAGATAGACTTTTACCATCTTCAATACACCAGGCGCCATATCATCGCCCTGTGCGAATTTGGCTTTCTTCTCTTCGTAGAAATCTTGCAATTCTTTGCGTTTATCGGCAAGCAATTGGTGCATGGTATCGAGTTGCTCATTAATATCCGCATCTTTCATGCGCAAATCAAACCATTGCTCAGGCGCCACTTCGTCCAACAAAGCCTGATCCACTGCAGCACCGGCCTTACGTCCCGGCACTTTTTTGATTTCTTGCCCCATCAGCAAACGCGCCACGCGGTCATAAATATCTTTTTCGAAAACGCGTAATTGGTCTTTAATGTCTTGCGCAATCGACTCGATTTCCATCGCCTCGATTTCTTTGGCGCGCTCATCTTTTTCTACGCCGTCGCGGGTATAAACACGCACATCAACCACCGTACCGTCCATTCCGGTCGGTACACGTAAAGAACTGTCTTTTACATCAGAAGCTTTTTCGCCGAAAATTGCGCGCAGCAATTTTTCTTCCGGCGACTGGGAGCGTTCGCCTTTCGGCGTCACTTTACCGACCAGAATATCTCCGGCTTTCACTTCCGCACCGATATGCACGATACCTGTAGCATCCAATTTAGCCAAAGCGCTTTCTTTCACATTCGGAATATCACTGGAAATTTCCTCAGGACCTAATTTCGTATCCCTCGCGACGCAAGTCAATTCTTCAATATGAATAGTCGTAAAGCGATCTTCTTGCGAGACGCGTTCGGAAATTAAAATCGAGTCTTCATAGTTATAGCCGTTCCAAGGCATAAAGGCGACCAATACATTTTGCCCTAAAGCCAATTCGCCCATATCTGTGGACGGACCGTCAGCCAATACGTCGCCGCGCGCTACCACATCCCCCGGAAAAACCAAAGGCTTTTGATTGATACAGGTATTTTGATTCGAACGGGTATATTTGGTGAGATTATAAATATCTACCCCTAAGCCGCCCGCTTGTACTTCATCGTCGTTTACTTTGACGACAATCCGCGAAGAATCGACAGAATCAATCACACCGCCGCGCTCCGCACGCACCAATACACCGGAATCTTTCGCTACCACGCGCTCCATGCCCGTTCCGACTAAAGGCTTATCCGCACGTAAAGTCGGCACCGCTTGACGTTGCATGTTTGAACCCATCAAAGCGCGGTTCGCATCATCATGCTCAAGGAATGGAATCAAAGAAGCCGCTACCGAAACAATCTGCTTCGGCGATACGTCCATGAACTGCACGCGATCGGCAGGCATTAAGGTAAATTCGTTTTCAAAACGCGTCGAAATCAAATCGTCAACAAATTCGCCCTTTTCATTCAATTGCGCATTCGCCTGCGCAATAACAAAATTCGCCTCGTCAATTGCCGACAAATAAACGATTTCCTCAGTTACTTTGCCGTCAATCACTTTGCGATAAGGGGTTTCTAAGAAACCGTATTCATTAGTCTTTGCATATACCGCCAATGAATTGATCAAACCGATGTTCGGACCTTCAGGCGTTTCAATCGGGCACAAACGACCGTAATGCGTCGGATGCACGTCGCGCACCTCAAAACCGGCACGTTCACGCGTCAAACCGCCCGGACCTAAAGCCGAAATCCGCCGTTTATGCGTAACTTCAGATAAAGGATTGTTTTGATCCATAAATTGCGAAAGCTGCGAAGAACCGAAGAACTCTTTAATAGCCGCCGAAACGGGTTTCGCATTAATCAAATCTTTGGGCGTCCAACCTTCGGATTCCGCCTGATTCAAACGCTCGCGCACAGAACGCTCTAAACGTACCAAACCGACACGGAAAGCATTTTCTGCCATTTCCCCGACACAGCGGATACGGCGATTTCCTAAATGATCGATATCATCCGTGTTGCCGAAACCGTCTTTTATCGCGATTAATTTTTTCACCACATCAACAATATCTTCGCGCGATAAAACTCCTGCACCTTCTATTTCTTCGCGCCCTAAGCCGCGATTGAACTTCATCCGCCCAACGCGGGATAAATCATAGCGTGTTTCATCGAAGAACAATCCTTCAAACAAAGTATCTGCCGCATCTTTAATCGGCGGCTCGCCAGGGCGCATCATACGATAAATTTCGACACGCGCTTCTAATTCCGTTGTCGTTTCATCGGTACGCAGCGTATCAGCCAAATAACCGCCGCGCCCATGTTCATTGATGAACAAAGTATCGAATGATTTGACTCCCAATTCAAAGAAGCGCTGCAAATGCTCAATCGTTAATTCGCTATTGGCAGGCAAAATTAATTCGCCGCTCTCTTTATCAATTAAATCTTGCGCTAGAATGCGACCAATCATAAATTCAGCAGGAACCTCCTGTTTTTTAACTCCTGCCGCCTCTAACTGACGAATATAACGAGAAGAAATCTTCTTACCTGCGCTAACCAAGACTTCGCCATTAGCAACAATATCAAACTGAGCCACTTCTCCGCGAAATTCTTCCGGCTCGAATTGCATCTCGATTTTGTCGTCTTTGGTAATGGTAAAATGCTGTTTATCGAAAAACATATCCAGCATTTGCTGGTTATCATAGCCCAAAGCGCGTAATAAAATCGTCACCGGCAATTTACGCCGACGGTCAATACGACAATAAATCAAATCCTTCGCATCAAATTCAAAATCCAACCACGAGCCGCGATAGGGAATAATGCGCGCATTGAATAATAATTTGCCGGAGCTATGCCCTTGACCATTATCATCACCGAAAAACACCCCCGGTGAGCGATGCAATTGAGAAACCACCACTCTTTCAGTACCGTTGATGACAAATGTGCCATTATCCGTCATTAAAGGCATTTCGCCCATATAAACCGATTCAGACTCAATCACTTGTTTGAGCTTTTTCTTAGTGCTGTTCTTATCGTAAATCGCCAAACGTAAACGGGCGCGCAGCGGACTGGCATAAGTCACTCCCCGCAATTGACACTCTCGCACATCAAATTCAGGTTTACCGAGGTCATAACCGATAAACATCAATTCAACCATTTCATTATGACTTTTTATAGGGAAAATTGAATTGAAAGCTTCTTGCAAACCTTTATTCTCACGACGATCTGAAGCAACATGCTGTTGCAAGAAATCGTTATAAGAATCCAGCTGCATAGAAAGCAAATAAGGCGTTTCTAAAACGGCTGGACGCTTGCTGAAGTTTTTACGGATACGTTTTTTTTCGGTAAACGAATAGGTCATAATCAAGCAACCTCGGCATTGGAATGTGCATATTGCACGGAAATAAATGGATAAATCATCATTGCTATAATGACTTGTTTAATCCCCATAGCAATTAGGATTTTCGAAGACAAGAAAGAGTACCGATACTTTCGTATCAGTACTCCATAAAGAAACAACAGGGCAATTATTTGAGCTCCGCTTTCGCTCCAGCTTCTTCCAATTGTTTCTTCATTTTTTCAGCTTCATCTTTAGAAGCTGCTTCTTTGATAGTTGAAGGCGCACCGTCAACCGCAGCTTTCGCTTCTTTCAGACCTAAGCCGGTCAATTCACGTACAACTTTGATGACTGATACTTTGTTAGCACCGGCATCAGTTAAAATCACGTCAAATTCAGTTTTCTCTTCTGCGGCAGGAGCAGCATCGGCAGCAGCAGGAGCAGCAGCAACAGCAGCGGTAACGCCAAATTTCTCTTCCATCGCAGAAATCAAGTCAACAATTTCCATTACGCTCATTTCAGAAATTGCATTTAAAATATCTTCTTTAGAGATAGCCATGTTAAAAATTCCTTAAGTAAAATTCAAAAAAAACAGTAAGAAAATTAAGCCGCTTCTTTGGCTTGACGGACAGCGTCAATAGTACGGGTCAATTTCGCAACAGGTGCAAGCATACAAGACATAAGCATAGAAATACCTTCGTCTTTAGTCGGCAATTTAGCAACTTTCTCATAGTCGCTACCGGGCAATAGCTCACCTGAAATACTGACAAACTTAACAATATCTTTGCTAATTTTGTCATTTTCTTTCAGGAAATCACGCCACAAACGCGCCGCTGCACCCGGAAACTCCATTGAAAAAGCTAAAATCAATGGACCAACTAATTTTTCATCAACACATTTAAATTCTGTGTCGGTTAATGCACGGCGTGCCAAACTGTTTTTTACAACACGCAAATATACGCCGTTTTCACGCGCACGAGAATGTAATTGCGTCAGATGCGCCACTGTTAATCCGTGGTACTCTGTTGCGACAAGCGAATACGCTTTACTTGCAACATCAGCAACTTCTGCAACAACTTCTTGTTTGCCGGTTAAATTTAATCCCATTCCATACTCCTTATGGTCGGATTAGATTGTCCACCGCTTTTCGCGGGCCTTTGGCATGGCTATCCTAATTTGACGCCACTACCATCTATGCAGGAAATTAAGCCGTAGCACCTGCAGTCTTTGACGATAGCTGCATACGCAGCCATCCAAAGAATCTCGATTATTCTTAAGCGCTCAAACCGCTAATTTCTATTTGCAAACCAGGTCCCATCGTTGTAGAAAGATAAGCCTTTTGCAAATAAACGCCTTTTGCTGTTGCCGGACGTAATTTGCTAATTTCAGCAACCAGAGATTTCAAATTCTCTTCCAATTTAGCTGTTTCAAAGTCTGCCTTACCGATAATCGCATGCACTACGCCGCCTTTATCCGCACGAAAACGCACTTGACCTGCTTTGGCATTTAATACTGCTGTTTTTACATCAGGCGTTACCGTACCCACTTTTGGATTTGGCATTAAGCCTCTTGGACCTAAAATTTGACCTAATTGTCCAACGACAGCCATCGCAGCCGGTTCGGCAATAACGACATCAAAATCGCTGCGTCCGCCTTTGATTTCATCTGCCAATTCAGCCATACCAACAATATCCGCACCGGCAGCTTGAGCAGCTTCCGCATTCGCGCCTTGAGCAAATACAGCCACACGCACGCTCTTGCCGGTACCGTTAGGCAATACAGCTGCGCCGCGCACCACTTGATCTGATTTACGCGGATCAATACCTAATTGAATCGCCACATCCACAGATTCGACAAACTTAACAGCGGAAAGCGATTTTAATAAATCTAATGCCTCAGCAACATTATAGATTTTTCCGGCAGCAACTTTTTCACGGATAGCTAAATTACGCTTAGTCTTCTTTGCCATTGTTTAGCCCTCCACCTTCAAGCCCATTGACCGGGCACTTCCCGCCAATGTACGAACACCGGCTTCCACATCCGCAGCAGTTAAATCCGCTTTTTTAATTTCAACAATTTCTTCTAATTGCTTACGCGTAATCGTACCTACTTTTTCAGTATTAGGGCGCGCGCTTCCAGATTTGATGCCCGCAGCTTTTTTCAGCAAATATGCAGCCGGAGGCGTTTTCTTAACAAAAGTAAAGCTGCGATCACTATATACCGTAATCACAACAGGTATCGGCATACCCGCTTCTAAAGACTGGGTTTCTGCATTAAACGCTTTACAGAACTCCATAATATTCACACCATGCTGACCTAATGCCGGACCAACAGGAGGACTTGGATTTGCTTTACCTGCAGGAATCTGCAATTTGATATATCCGCTAATTTTCTTAGCCATTTATAAAACTCCTAAATGGGTATCACGCCTTTCAGCTTCCCAATTAAATGATTTTCTCCACTTGAGTAAACTCAAGCTCGACCGGGGTGGAACGGCCGAAAATCATGACAGACACCTGCATACGGCTCTTATCATAATTCACTTCTTCAACCGTTCCGGTAAAATCAGCAAAAGGTCCGTCAATAATCCGCAACTCTTCACCAATTTCAAATAAAGTTTTCGGACGAGGTTTCTCAATCCCCTCCTGCATTTTGCGCATAATCGCATCAACTTCCGCCTGCGTAATCGGCGCAGGTTTCTCATGCGTTCCGCCAACAAAACCGGACATCTTAGGAATGGAATTGACTAAATGCCATGTATCATTATTCATTTCCATTTCAACTAAAACATAACCCGGGAAAAATTTGCGTTGAGATACACGCTTTTTATTCTCTTTGACCTCAACCACCTCTTCTGTCGGGATCAAAATTTGCCCAAAGCTATCTTGCATACCTTCGCGCTCAATAACTTCCTGCAACTGTCTTTTGACGTATTGCTCAAATTGCGAATACGACTGTAGCACATACCACTGTTTTGCCATCACAACACCAATTGAACAATTAACGTTAAAATCCAATCTATAATACTTAATACGATTGCAAAAACCGTCACAATCGCCAAAACCATCGCAGTGGTTTTAATTAATTCGTCTTTATTCGGCCAAAAAACTTTATTCATTTCTATCCGAGCACCTCGGACGAGACTAATCATTTTGTGCCAGTAGATTGTTTGAGTGAGTGCGGCGGCTGCCAAGACTGCTCCAAGAACAGCAACCGCCAATCGCAGATACCAAGCCTTACTTGCTAAAAACAAAGAACCTGCTAGATAGAATCCGCCTAAAAACAAAACAATCGCTAAAACCGTAAACAAGCCGGATAGCGGTTTTTTTTCAACTGCAATTTCTGTTGACATAAAGGATTCTCTGAGAAACATGGCAGGCGAGGAGGGACTCGAACCCCCAACCGACGGTTTTGGAAACCGCAACTCTGCCAATTGAGCTACTCGCCTATTTAACTAATGAAGAGGCGGGATTTTATCCCCGCCTTGTATTTTTGTCAAGTATCGTAAGAAAAATTACTCAATAATTTTCGCCACAACACCAGCACCAACTGTACGACCGCCCTCACGAATCGCAAAACGCAAACCTTCGTCCATCGCAATCGGATGAATCAGTTGAACTTCGATTTTTACGTTATCTCCGGGCATGACCATTTCTGTGCCTTCAGGAAGAATACATTCGCCTGTTACATCCGTGGTACGGAAGTAGAATTGAGGACGGTAGCCTTTTAAGAATGGGGTATGACGTCCACCTTCTTCTTTAGAGAGTACGTATACTTCGGCTTCAAATTTGGTGTGCGGGGTAATAGTGCCCGGTTTTGCCAATACTTGTCCGCGCTCGATGTCTTCACGTTTGGTACCACGCAATAGTACGCCAACGTTGTCGCCTGCTTGTCCTTGATCCAGGAGTTTGCGGAACATTTCTACACCTGTACAGGTGGTTTTTGCTGTTGGACGCAGTCCTACGATTTCAAGTTCGTCGCCTACTTTAACGATACCGCGCTCTACACGTCCGGTTACTACGGTGCCGCGTCCTGAGATTGAGAAGACGTCTTCGATTGGCAGCAGGAATGGTTTGTCGATGTCTCGTTCCGGCTCCGGGATGTAGCTGTCCAGTGCTTCAACGAGTTTTTCGATTGCCGGAACGCCGATGTCCGAGGTATCGCCTTCCAGAGCTTTCAGTGCCGAGCCCACAATGATTGGGGTGTCGTCACCGGGGAAGTCGTAGTCCGATAAGAGTTCGCGAACTTCCATTTCAACAAGCTCAAGCAGTTCCGCATCGTCAACCATGTCAGCTTTATTCAGGAATACGACGATGTATGGTACGCCTACTTGGCGAGACAGAAGGATGTGCTCGCGAGTTTGCGGCATCGGACCGTCTGCCGCCGAACATACGAGGATTGCGCCGTCCATTTGTGCCGCACCGGTGATCATGTTTTTCACATAGTCGGCGTGTCCCGGGCAGTCTACGTGTGCGTAGTGACGGGTTGGGGATTCGTATTCTACGTGCGCAGTAGAGATGGTAATACCGCGAGCGCGTTCTTCAGGCGCACCGTCAATTTGGTCGTAGGCTTTGAATTGCCCGCCAAAACGGTCTGCACCCACTTTGGTCAATGCCGCTGTCAGCGTCGTTTTACCATGGTCTACGTGACCGATCGTGCCCACGTTTACGTGGGGCTTCGTACGTTCAAATTTCTCTTTTGACATCTCAATCCACCCGATGTAAATGGAGCCCATAACCGGATTTGAACCGGTGACCTCTTCCTTACCAAGGAAGTGCTCTACCTACTGAGCTATATGGACTGGAATAAAAACTGAATTAAATGGAGCGGGCGATGGGAATCGAACCCACACCATCAGCTTGGAAGGCTGAGGTTCTACCATTGAACTACGCCCGCTTGATATGGTGGAGGGAGAAGGATTCGAACCTTCGAAGGCTGAGCCGACAGATTTACAGTCTGTTCCCGTTGACCGCTTGGGTATCCCTCCGCAAGGCGCGCATATTAGCAGATTAAAAATATGCGTCAAGTCTTTTTGGAATTATTTTGCAATCGCCACTGTTGCCGCTACCCGCCATTGCGCCAAATCGAAAGCAATCAGCTCGCCGCTCCATGCCGCACCGCCGTCAATACAGGCGTATTTTTCATGCAGCCGCAAACCTAATGCCGCCCAATGCCCGAAAACCACGCGAAAAGCCTGCCGCGCCGCATGCAATTCATACCAAGGCACAAGCGCTTTCGGCGCTTCTTCCGGCGGCATTTTGCCGTCAAAATCCAAAGCGGCATTTGTCTTTAAAAAACGCATACGCGCAAAAGCATTGACCGCAAAGCATTGTTTGACGCTATTTTTGCCGTTTTTTTTCCATTCGCCGTTGCCGTTGCGATACACTGTCTGCAAAAACTCTCGCCGCTCATTGTCTTTTTGCCGCATCTGCCGGCAGTATTGCGCATTCATCTCGATTGCCGTATCCAAATCCCAATAAGGATAGACCCCCGCATGCGCCATTACGATTTGCCGTGCTTCATCTTGCACCATCAGCGGCCACGATTGGACGGCATCAATCATCTCCTGCGCATCAGGCGCATTTAGAATCTCTTTGGTCGTGTTTTTAATCCGTCCCTTATCCAATCCGTTCGCCTGTACCATCAAAGTAAAATCATGATTACCAATAACGACTTTCGTTTTACCTTTTAAGCGACTGACGCAGCGCAAAGCCCGCACGGAATCCGGTCCCCGATTGATAATATCGCCCACAAACCACAACTCATCCGCCGCTTCGTCATAATTAAGACGCTCTAACAAACGCATCAAAGCCTCATATTGCCCATGCACATCGCCGATTGCATAAATCCCCATTCCGTTTCACTCCTTGTATAATAAACGCCATGAACACAGCACTTCTTCCCACGCGTCCGCTTGGCAACAGCGGTATCCGCCTTTCCGCTCTCGGACTAGGCACAGTCAAAATCGGGCGCAATCAAGGCGTCAAATATCCGCAATCTTTTGATTTACCCGACGATAAAGCCGTACAGGAACTGCTTGCACTTGCCCAATCGCTGGGCATCAATTGGCTGGATACCGCCCCTGCTTACGGCAGTAGCGAAAACCGCCTTGGCGCGCTTATCCGCCGCAACGAATGGTACATCGCCAGCAAAGTCGGCGAAAACTTTCATAACAACCAATCCAGCTTTGATTTTTCCGCCGCCGCCGTCAAGCAAAGCATCGACAACAGCCTGCGCCGCCTACGCAGCGAACACATCGACCTCATCAACATCCATTCCGACGGCAATGATCTCGCCATTTTACATCAAAGCGACTGCCTTGCTGCCCTCGAGCAAGCCAAGCAAGCAGGCAAAATCCGCGCCATCGGCATTTCCTGCAAAACCGGCGCAGGGGCACAAGCATGGCTGCCTTATGTGGATGCACTCATGCTCGAGCTAAACCCCGAATACAGAGAAATGACGAATGTCATTACGCAAGCCGACGCTCAAAACGTCGGCATTCTCATCAAAAAAGGCTTTGGCAGCGGACATTTGCTGGCGCAATATTCACTGCAAAACCTCGCTGATTTTCTCTTTCAACACCCGATTACCGCCTTAATCAGCGGCACTATTAATCCAGACCATCTGCGCGCCAATTGCGCCGCCGTCAGCCGAGTCAGCCATGCCGCTTCTCTATAACTGCCTACTGAATCTCCTCGCTCCTTTTGCCCTGCTGCGCCTGCTCATTAAATCGCGCCGCAATCCCGAGTATCGCCGCCATATCGGCGAACGCTTTGCTTATCTTCTACCGCCCACCAAGCCTGCATCGCTATGGATACACGCCGTATCGGTAGGCGAATTTCTCGCCATTGCACCGCTTTTGGAAACCCTGCTTGCGCGTCATACAGACCTCAACCTATGGATTAGCTGCACCACGCCCACCGGTCGCGCGCAAATCGCCGCCTTTGCCACAGGCTACCCCCAACGCATCCAATACAGCTATTTGCCCTATGATAGCCGCGGCAACATCCGCCGTTTTCTGGCGCATGTGCAGCCGCGCGGCGTAGTGCTGATGGAAACTGAAATCTGGTTCAACCTTCTGCGACAATGCCAAGCGCAAAACATTCCTACCCTGCTCATCAACGCCCGCTTATCCGCCAAATCCCTGCGCGGCTACTATCGTTTTGCCCGCCGTCTGCTGCGCCGCGTACTACCGCAATTACGCATCAACGCGCAAAACCGCAGCGATGCCAAACGCTTCCGCTTTCTTTGCCGCGACAGCCGCATCAGCATCACGCCCAGTCTAAAATTCGCCGCTCCCGTCACCGAAATACTTCCTTTACAGGACTTTCTGCCGCCCAATCCGCAAGCACCACTGTGGATAGCCGCCAGCACCCACGAAGGCGAAGAAAAGCACATCTTAGCCGCCTACAAAAATCTGCTTCATCACCTACCGCAACTGCGCCTGTGCATCGCACCGCGCCACCCCGAACGCCGCGACAGCATCTGCAAACTCATCGAAAAATCAGGATTTACGCCCTTATTGCGCAGTCAAGGCGCCACCTTAAGCAGCAATACGCATGGCATCGCCCTGTTAGACACACTCGGCGAACTCGGCGCCGCCATGTCTTGCGCATCGGTCGCCTTTATCGGCGGCAGCCTCATCGCGCGCGGCGGACATAATCCGCTGGAAGCCGTACATGCCGGCATACCGCTGTGCTTTGGCAAATCGATGTTCAATTTCCAAGACATCGCCGAACAACTGCGCAAAGAAAACTTCGTTCGTCAATGCGATGCCGACACCCTTCCTGATGCCGTTCAGGCCTTACTGGATTATCACGCCCAAGCGGGCAGGCAAGACATCATCGCTTATAGCCGCCGACACAGCGGCGATATACTCGACAGACATTACGCCTTTATTGCACAGCAAATTGCGCTGGATGTTTCAACACACAGAGCGACACATAAAGCGTCGCTCTGTGTATTGCCCTGAATTGGAAGAGGTTACACCTCTCCCAATTCGATTATCCTCCCTAAAGGGAGGGATTTCAACCAGTAAGGAAATTTTGATGAATCACAGCATCGGCGGTAAAGGCGGCGGCGTATCCTCTGCATCCGCCTCTTGCGCCGCCTCGCGCCGTTCGGGAATCTTCAAGCCCAGCCATTTGATATAGCCGCGATCGTCCAATTCCTTGATGATGATTTCGCTGTCATTAATTTTTAAAGCATCGCCCGCCACCGGCACATCGCCGAAACGCTCACGGAACATATCGCCCAGCGTCCGCTCCGCATCCTCCTCGGCAATCTGAAGCCCGTATTCTTCCGCCAATTCGCTCATCCGCACATAAGGCTTGACTTCAATATCGCCGAAAAATTCCTGCTCATTATCGTTTTGCGCATAGCCGACAAATTGCTGGGCGAAATCCTCGCCCTTATCCTCGGGAAAGATAAACCATGCCACATCTTCCGCCTGCATGCGCGTATTCATACCCACGCGCAGACTTTTACCCTCGCGGATTAAAGCGAAAAGCCGCCCATGCTGAAAGGCTTTCGGACGCGTCAAGGCATAGGGATGACTGTTTTCCGCCGGCGAACTTTTTTCCACCGCAAAAGACTGCAAATGCATATTCAGCTTTTCGGTCAGCCAAATCGCCTTGCTTTGCAAAGGCTCCGGCTGCGGCGGCAGAACCACTTTCAACTTCCGCGCCATCAAACCGATTGTCGTGCCCTGAATCAGCAAAGAAAAAATCACTACCGAAAAGACCACATCAAAAAACAGGCGCGAATTCGGCACACCCGCCATCAGCGGCATCATCGCCAGCGTAATCGGCACTGCGCCGCGCAAACCCACCCAACTGATATAGGCAACCTCTCGTTTTTTAAAAGGAAACCACAGTAGCGAGCTATATACTGCCAGCGGCCGCGCCACAAAAATCAAAAAGGCGGCGATAATCAAAGCATCGAAACTTTCTTCAAACAAACGACTCGGCGTTACCAATAAGCCCAAGACCAAGAACATACTTGCCTGCGCCAGCCAAGCCAAGCCGTCCATCACATTCAACAAAGGTTCATTGGCAGGGCTGCGCGTATTGCCGATGATAATGCCGGCAATATAAACGCTTAAAAAGCCGCTACCGCCAAGTAAATTCGACAAAGCGAAAGCCATTAAACCGCCTGAAGCAATCATCAGGGCATACAAACCCTCCGCCAAAGCAATTTTGCGCAAAATCCACGCCAGAATTTTGCCTGCTACAAAACCAATCAAGAAACCCAAACCCATTTGCAGCAACAGCATTTTCAAAAAACCTGCCGCACCGCCGCCCTGCGGATCCGTAACTAAAGTCAGCAAAGCGGTCACCAGAAAAATCGCCATCGGATCATTCGCGCCGCTTTCCACTTCCAAAGTCGATAAAATCCGCGAATGCAGGCGCACGCCGCTATTGCGCAATAACGAGAAAACCGCCGCCGCATCGGTCGAACCGACAATCGCCGCCATCAAAAAGCCGAGCTGCCAATCGATTTTCAAGAAAAAAGTCGTGAATAATCCGAGACTGATGACCGTCGCCACCACGCCCCAAGTCGCCAAAGTTACCGCCGGTTTGACGGCGATTTTAATACTGCTCATCTGGGTGCGCAGACCGCCGTCCAGCAGAATAATCGCCAAGGCAAATTGTCCGATAAAAGTCGCACTGAAAAAGCTGTCGTAAACAATACCGCCGACTCCCTCTTCGCCCGCCAACATGCCCACGCCCAAAAACACCAATAGCAAAGGCATGCCGAAATGCGCGGACAAACGTGTCGCCACGATGCTGACAAAAAATAAAAAAGCGAAAATCAGGAGAATGATTTGAATACTTTGCACGAATTTTCCTTATTGATTACTCTAAAACGCGGTCATTAAGCCAAATGCTCCAATGTCCTTATCGCTTGCGCCACGATTTCAGGTACCGCCTCCGGTCTTTTGCTTTCGGGATTAAGCCACACCATCACCGCCGTCGATTGGGCGCAGCGTTTGCCGGCATTCCAAATTTCGGCATAAACGTCAAAACTGCTCCTGCCCAAACGCGAGATTTTGCTTTTCACGACCAATTCGGCAGGATAAACAATCTCCGCCTCAAATTTGCACTGCATCTCCGCCAAGACAATCATGGGTATTTTACCGCCAATCAGCGGCAGCACATATTGCTCGAAATAGGCAAAGCGCGCGGATTCTAGGTAGCGGAAAAACAGCGTATTATTTACATGTTGATAGGCATCCATATCTCCCCAGCGGATAGCAATGGGGAATTGGTGCCGGAATATTATCTCTTTAGGCATAATATTTCCTGATGAAAAGACGCTATCTTAGCCTGATTTCCCCTATTTGGCGGCAAAATCTTAGAAAAAACGATTTGCCGACGCTGAATGCGATTGGGATATGTTAAGATACGCGAGGTTTTTGTGACCATTCAACCAACAAAATTGGAAATTAGCTATGAATTTACATGAATATCAAGCCAAATCACTTTTTCGTGATTATGGCGTTAGCATTCCGCGCAGTATTTTGGCTAAATCTGCAGAAGAAGCAGTAGCGGCGGCTAAAGAGCTGGGTGGTACGGTTTGGGTTGTCAAAGCTCAAGTGCATGCAGGCGGACGCGGCAAAGCAGGCGGCGTGAAAGTCGCCAAATCTTTGGACGAAGTGCGCAATTACGCTGAAAACATGATCGGCAACACCTTAAAAACCAAGCAAACCGGCGATATCGGCCTGCCGATCAATATGGTCTTGATTGAAGAAGGCTTGGATATCGTTGACGAATTATATTTATCGGCGGTTGTTGATCGCGCCACGCGCCGCGTCAGTTTCATTTGCTCTTCGGAAGGCGGCATGGATATCGAAGAAGTGGCGGAGACCCACCCTGATAAAATCATCAGCGTCAGCGTGGATCCCGCTGCCGGTTATTTCCCTTATGTTGGTCGTCAAGCCGCCTTCGACATGGGCTTGAATAAAGAATTATCCGGACAACTGGCCAAATTAATGGAAGGTTTATACAAACTCTTCATTGAAAAAGATTTGGCGATGGTGGAAATCAATCCTTTGATTGTCACCCGCGACGGCAATTTGCTGGCTCTTGACGCCAAAATCGGCGTGGACGACAACGCCCTTTACCGCCATAAAGATTTGGAAGAAATGCGCGATCGCAGCCAAGAAGACGAGCGCGAAAACAAAGCACAGGAATTGCAGCTCAATTATGTGGCATTAGGCGGCAATATCGGCTGTATGGTAAACGGTGCCGGCTTGGCAATGGCGACCATGGACATCGTCAAACTGCACGGCGGCGAACCGGCGAATTTCTTGGATGTGGGCGGCGGCGCGACAGCAGAACGCGTGAAAGAAGCCTTTAAACTGATTTTGACTTCGCCGGAAGTGAAATCGATTTTGGTCAACATCTTCGGCGGCATCGTACGCTGCGATTTGATTGCCGAAGGCATTATCAGCGCCGCAAAAGAAATCGATTTGAAAGTGCCTGTGGTCGCGCGTTTGCAGGGCACCAATGTAGAATTGGGACGCAAAATGCTCAATGAAAGCGGCTTAGGAATTGAAGCGGCAGATGATTTAACCGATGCGGCAAAACGCGCCGTAGCAGCGGCACAATAAGGAGCAGCCATGAGTATTTACATCAATAAAGACACCAAAGTCATTACCCAAGGCTTTACCGGCTCGCAAGGTACCTTCCATTCCGAGCAGGCGATTGCCTACGGCACGCAATTGGTCGGCGGCGTAACGCCGGGCAAAGGCGGACAAAGCCATTTAGACCGCCCTGTATTCAATACCGTTGCCGAAGCGGTGCGCGATACCGGCGCTAATGCTTCCATGATTTTCGTACCGCCGCCCTTTGCGGCAGATTCGATTTTAGAAGCCATTGATGCCGGCATTGAAATCATCGCCTGTATCACCGAAGGCATTCCTGTTTTGGATATGATGAAAGTCAAAGCGGCTTTGCAAGGCAGCGCTTCGCGCCTCATCGGTCCGAACTGCCCGGGCGTGATTACTCCCGGTGAATGCAAAATGGGCATTATGCCCGGTCATATCCATCAAAAAGGCAGCGTGGGCATTGTGTCGCGTTCCGGCACATTGACTTATGAAGCCGTGCATCAAACCACGCAAATCGGCTTGGGACAAAGCACCTGCGTCGGCATCGGCGGCGACCCGATTAACGGCACCAATTTCATTGACGTGCTGTCTGCTTTTGAAGCGGACGAGCAAACCAAAGGTATTGTGATGGTCGGCGAAATCGGCGGTTCGGCTGAAGAAGAAGCGGCGGAATTTATCAAAGCCCATGTCAGCAAACCTGTGGTGGCTTATATTGCCGGCGTGACTGCACCTCCGGGCAAACGCATGGGACATGCGGGCGCGATTATCGCCGGCGGCAAAGGCACGGCGGCAGATAAATTCAAAGCCCTTGAAGCGGCGGGCGTGGCGACCGTGCGTTCGCCGGCGGATATCGGCGCAACCCTGAAGCAATTGATGGGTGCATAATAAAGCGCATCATTATCTGCTAATAAAAAGCAGCTCGATTCTTAAAAGAAAAGAGCTGCTTTTTTTGTTGGCGGTCTTTCAAAGACGATGCTTAAGCAAGGACTTGCGCAGTCACGCCCTCTCTCGGCTGGCAAACAAAGATTTCCTCTTTCAGACCGGTTTTGGCTTGATAATGCGCCTCAAGATGCGCGCTTACCGCCTTAACCGCCTCATGCGGCACCAGCGCCACCACACAGCCGCCGAAACCGCCGCCGGTCATGCGCACGCCGCCACTATGCCCGATAACTTCGTCAATCAATGCCACCATGGCATCTACCGCCGGATGGGTAATCTCGAATTCATCGCGCATACCGGCATGGCTTTCCGCCATCAGGCGCGACAAAGCGCTGATATCATTATTTTTCATTGCCTGTGCTGCCGCCAATGTACGTTGATTTTCTTGAATAATGTAGCGGGCGCGTTTTGCCGCCAGCGCCTCAAGTCCGCCTTTTTCGGCTTCAAATTGCTCCAAACTGACATCGCGCAGAGCTTTCACGCCGAAATGCGCGGCAGCGCTTTCGCATTGTTCGCGGCGCGTATTGTACTCGCTGCCGACCAAGCCACGTTTGACGTGGGAATGAATAATCATCACGCTCAAGCTGTCGGGGATGGCAATCGTCTGCGTTTCAAGACTGCGGCAATCGATTAAAATCGCATGACCTTTTTCGCCGCGCGCGCTGGCAAGTTGATCCATGATGCCGCATTTGCAGCCGACAAAATGATTTTCCGCATATTGTCCGATAAGGGCAAGTTCGCTTTCGCTGAGCGGCAAATCAAACAGCGTTTGCAGGGCTTTGCCTACCGCCACTTCCAAAGCGGCGGAAGAACTCAATCCCGCCCCCTGCGGCACATCGCCGCTAATCGCCATATCCAAGCCCTGCCCAATCGGATAGCCTTTTTCCGCCAATGCCCAGAAGACGCCGCGCACATAATTCGCCCATTGCTTATCCGAGGCAGGAAAAGCGCCGTTTAATTCAAACTCATCATATTCCCGATAATTTTCAGCATATACGCGCACACGCTTACCGTCGTTTTTTTTCACCGCCGCATAATTGGCGAAATCAATGGCGCAGGGCAGCACAAAGCCGTCGTTATAATCGGTGTGTTCGCCGATTAAATTCACACGTCCCGGCGCGCGAATCCGATATGCGGGCGCGGTATTAAATGTTTCGGTAAAAATAGCGGAGATATCCATTGTCATATTCCTTGTGAATGCGTTTTCAAGCGTTAATAGAGAAGCAATAAAAGAGCCGAAATCATCAGCTGCTCCAGTAAATACTTAAACCGAGGATGCTCGGCGGCGGACGAAAACCTATCTCTAAGCACATTTCCGCGAGCATAGGGCAAAGCATGCAAAAGAGCCATGCTGCCAATCGCAGCAGTGCAGAAAAAACCTCGTCCATTAATCTGCCGCACGATAATGCACATCAGACAATGCCGCCAAACGTTCCGCCGCCTGTTCCGGCGTTAAATCGCGCTGCGCTTCGGCAAGCATTTCATAGCCGACCATAAATTTGCGCACGCTGGCAGAACGCAGCAGCGGCGGATAGAAATGCGCATGCAGCCGCCATTGCGGATGCTCTTTGTCGTCAAAAGGCGCGCCGTGAAATCCCATGGAATAAGGGAAGCTGCATTGGAAGAGATTGTCGTAACGCGTGCTTAAGCGCTTAAGTGCCAAGGCTAAATCACTGCGTTGCGAGGCATTCAAATCCAAAAGGGTATGCAGAGGAATTTTAGGCAGGAGCAGGGTCTCAAAGGGCCATGCCGCCCAATAAGGTACTACCGCTAGCCAATCCCTTGTTTCCACGACGATGCGTTCGCGACGACGCAATTCTTCCGCCGCATAGTCTTGCAAGAGCGCGCGGTGATGGCGGGCAAAATATTCTTGCTGGGCTTGATGCGCTTTGGCGGGCAAATGCGGCAGAAAATCACTTGCCCAAATTTGTCCGTGCGGATGCGGATTCGAGCAACCCATCACCGCTCCCTTGTTTTCAAATATCTGCACCCATTGGTATTTTTCTCCCAATTCCCGACATTGCGCCTGCCAGACTTCTATCACGGCTTCGATTTCCGGCAGGGACAATTCCGGCAGGGTTTTGCCATGATCGGGCGAAAAACAGACCACGCGACTCACGCCGCGCACGCTGTGGCTTTGAAACAGAGGATGCGCCTCTTCGCAATGCTCGGGCGTATCGGGCAAGAGGGCGGAGAAATCATTGGTAAAGACATAAGGCGCGGTATAAACGGGATTTTTCTCGCCGTTAATCCGCGTATTGCCCGGGCAGAGATAGCATGTGGAGTCGTAAGAGGGTTTGCGCTCGGTATCGCATTTTTCCTGCTGCCCTTGCCAAGGCCGTTTGGCACGATGGGGAGAGACTAACACCCATTCGTCGGCAAGCGGATTATAGCGGCGGTGCGGATGATCGTTGGGCATAAACATGGCATTCGCTCCTGATATGGAATACGCATTATCATGAATAGTATTTCATCAAAAGTCAATGTGGATTTTGTATAAGAAAACTTATTTTTTAAGGGTGTTTTCATGATTTTGCCCACCATTTGCCGCATTAAAACACATGGAAATTCATATAATTGCTTTGGCGTTTAGAAAAAATAGTTTACAAAGCAGTCTGTTTGCTTAAAATTAACATTGTGTCAATGAAGGGATAATTTTCATTGCCGCCTTACCTTTGCGTGAGAGATATTTGTTGAGAAAAACATAGGAGACTTTTATGACATTTCGCAAGACCTTAGCTGTCTGTGTTGCGGCTTTGATGATGGGACAATCTTTTGCTGCCGATGCGCCGAAAGTGGGCGTTACCATCTATAAATACGATGATAATTTTATGTCTTTGATGCGTAAATCTTTAGAGGCGGAAGCGGCGGAGCATAAAACCGCCAAGCTCTTAATGAATGATTCGCAAAATAATCAGTCCGAGCAGAATAACCAAGTTGATGTGATGATTGCCAAGGGCGTGAAAGTGCTGGCAATCAATTTGGTTGACCCTGCCGCAGCGCCGACGATTATCGAAAAAGCGCGCGCCGAAGACATTCCTGTAATTTTCTTCAACAAAGACCCGGGAGAAACGGCAATCGCTTCTTATGACAAAGCCTATTTTGTCGGCACAAATCCTCAAGAATCGGGCGAAATCCAAGCGGATTTGATTACCAAGACATGGAAAGAAAATCCTGACTGGGACACCAACAAAGACGGCGTTTTGAATTTTGTGCTGCTCAAAGGCGAGCCCGGACACCCTGACGCGGAAGCGCGCACCAAATTCGTGGTCGAAAAACTCAATGCAAACGGCATTAAAACCAATCAGCTGCAATTAGACGCCGCTTTATGGGATGCCGCCAAGGCGAAAGACATTATGCAGGCTTGGCTCTCAGGCCCTTCAGGCAAAAATATCGAGGTCGTCATTTCCAATAACGACGGCATGGCATTAGGCGCAATTGAAGCGATGAAAGCGCAAGGCGGCGTATTGCCGACCTTCGGCGTCGATGCTTTGCCGGAGGCTTTGCAATTAGTGAAATCGGATGTGCTGAAAGGCACGGTCTTAAATGACGGCGAAACGCAGGCGAAAGCGATTTATGCTTTAGCGGTAGATTTAGCAAACGACAAAGATTTGTCACAAAGCAGCGTGTACACATTAGACGGCAAGCAAATCCGCGTGCCTTATGTAGGCGTGGATAAGAGCAATTTGGATAAATTTTTAAAATAAGCCTCATCATAAAAACCATTGCGAGGGCGCGGCATCAGCCCGCCCTTTTTTAACTGATAAAGGATACTTTAATGACAGCTCCTGCACCCTCTACCGGCGAGATTCTGCTGACCATGACGGATGTCCATAAATCCTTTCCGGGCGTTAAAGCGCTTGACGGCGTCAATTTGCAAGTACGCGCCCATTCCGTGCATGCCTTGATGGGGGAAAACGGCGCGGGAAAATCGACTTTGCTCAAATGCCTGTTCGGCATTTATGCGAAAGACAAGGGCAGCATTGAATTTTTAGGCAATGAAGTCGATTTCAAAACTACAAAAGAAGCATTGGAAAACGGCATTTCCATGGTTCATCAAGAATTGAACATGGTCAAGCAGCAAAGCGTGATGGATAATCTGTGGCTGGGACGCTATCCCACCAAAGGCTTTTTCATCGACAGCAAGAAAATGTATGCCGATACCAAGGCGATTTTCGACGAACTGGGCATCGATATCGACCCGCGCGAAAAAGTGGCGAAATTGACTGTGTCGGAAATGCAGATGATTGAAATCGCGAAAGCATTTTCCTATCAAGCGAAAATCGTAATTATGGACGAGCCCACCTCTTCGCTGTCTGAAAAAGAAGTCTCTCATCTCTTTACCATTATCGACAAACTCAAGCAGCGCGGCTGCGGCATCATTTACATCTCGCATAAAATGGAAGAGATTTTCAAAGTCTGCGATACGATTACGATTCTGCGCGACGGCAAATGGATTGACACGGTACATACGGCCGAAACCAATATGGACGCCTTAGTCGCCAAAATGGTCGGACGCAGCCTGACCCAGCGTTTTCCTGAAAAAGATAATACGCCGGGCGAAATCGTGCTGGAAGTGCGGACATTAAGCGCGAAAAACCAGCCCTCGATTCAAAACATCAGTTTTGAACTGCGCAAAGGCGAAGTTTTGGGCATCGGCGGCTTGGTCGGCGCCAAACGCACCGACTTGGTCGAAACCCTATTCGGCATCCGCGAACGCGGCAGCGGCGAAGTGCGGATAAACGGCAAAGCGGTCGCCAACAGAAGCCCTGTGGAAGCGATTAAAAACGGCTTTGCCCTCGTAACGGAAGAGCGGCGCAGCACCGGCATTTTCGGCGGTTTGGACATCAGCTTCAACTCCCTGATTGCCAATATGAAACACTATGAACATAGCGGCTTTTTAGACAATAAGGAAATGCACAAAGACACGCAATGGGTCATCGACTCCATGCACGTCAAAACCCCCTCACAAAGAACGCGCATCGGCTCGCTCTCGGGCGGCAATCAGCAAAAAGTCATTTTAGGACGCTGGCTGCTCACAGGGCCGGACATCCTCATGCTGGATGAACCCACGCGCGGCATCGATATCGGTGCTAAATACGAAATATATCAAATGATTAACGAACTCGCCAAACGCGGCAAAGCCATCATCATGATTTCTTCCGAAATGCCCGAACTGCTGGGCGTAAGCGACCGCATCTTAGTCATGAGCGCCGGCAAAGTCGCGGGCATCGTCAATACCGCAGACACCTCGCAAGAAGAAATCCTGCACCTTTCCGCCAAATACCTATCTTCTCCAATTGCTGACAGTTAAAAGGAATTATCATGAACGCATCCGCCTCCAACAAAGCTTTTACCTTCTTTAAAGACTACGCCCTGTATTTTGTGCTGCTGATTCTGTTGCTTACCATCGTCTCCAAAGACACCAGCTTCTTCAGCCTGACCAATTTCAGCAACATCCTCACCCAATCCTCCGTGCGCATCATCATCGCCCTTGGCGTGGCAGGGCTGATTTTAACTCAAGGCACCGACTTATCCGTGGGCAGACAAGTCGGCTTGGCCGCCGTGGTTGCCGCCACCCTCCTGCAAGCCACTACCAACGTCAATAAAGTCTTCCCCGAACTGGAAACCCTCTCCATTCCGCTCGTCATCATCCTCGTCTGTGCCATCGGCGCCATACTCGGACTATTAAACGGTATCATCGTTACCGTGCTGAACGTTACCCCCTTCATCGCCACCTTAGGCACCATGCTCATCGTCTATGGCATCAACTCCCTGTATTACGACTTCGTCGGCTCCGCGCCCATTGCGGGATTCGACGCCGCCTACTCCAGCTTCACGCAAGGCTATTTCAAAATAGGCGGCTTCAAACTCTCCTACATCACCATCTACGCCCTCATCGCCATCATCATCATGTGGACCATCTGGAACAAAACCCGTTTCGGCAAAAACCTCTTCGCCATTGGCGGCAACCCTGAAGCCGCCCGCGTTTCAGGCGTCAACGTTACCCTCAACCTACTCGGCATCTACACCCTCTCGGGCGTCTTCTACGCATTCGGCGGATTCTTGGAAGCCGGACGCATCGGCTCGGCAACCAACAACCTCGGCTTCATGTATGAAATGGACGCCATCGCCGCCTGCGTCATCGGCGGCGTCTCCTTCAGCGGCGGCGTGGGCAGCATCATCGGCGTCGTCATCGGCGTCATCATCTTCACCCTGATTAACTACGGACTCACCTACATCGGCGTCAGCCCCTACTGGCAATACATCATCAAAGGCAGCATCATCGTCCTTGCCGTTGCCATCGACTCCCTCAAACACGCCAAGAAAAAATAAGGAAAGTCCATGTTCAACATCTACACCCGAACACAAAGCATTATCTTGGAACATAAAAACCACGCGAGGGCAGAAATTCTGCCCTTCGGCGCCCTCCTGCATGCCTACGCCCTTTTGCAAAAAAACGGCGAATGGTTCAACGCCATACAAGGCTACGAAAACCCCGAACAAGCCCGTAGCAACATCACTCAAGGCTTTCGCAGCGCCAAACTCAGCCCCTTTGTCTGTCGCATGAAAAACGCCCGCTACCGCTTCAACGAACAAGTACACCATTGCCAAAAACACAATCGCAAAGGCCATGCCCTGCACGGACTCATCTACGACCAAGACTTCCAAATCGGCGCACAATACGCAGACGACAACAGCGCATGGATTGAACTCCATCACCACTACCGGCAAAACGAAGAAGGCTACCCTTTCTGCTACCGCATCGACATACGCTACACACTCAGCGCCGAAGGACTGGAAATCGCCAGCACCGTCAGCAACAGCGGAACAGAAGCCATACCCATCGCAGACGGCTGGCACCCCTACTTCCGCTTGGGCGGACAAGCCGACACATGGCAACTCTACATCAACAGCCAAGAACAACTGGAATTTGACCAAGAACTGCTGCCCACAGGCAAACGCATCCCCGACCAACGCTTCAGCCGCGCCAGCCTCATCGGCGACACCATGCTGGATAACAGCTTCGTCCTGCAAAACCACGACGGCGCCGCCTGCCATTTAGAAAACGCGCAATTCCGCCTCAGCCTCTACCCCGACGACAGCTACCCCTACCTGCAAATCTACATACCGCCGGAACGCCAATCCATCGCTCTGGAAAACCTCAGCGGCGCACCCGACTGCTTTAACAACGGCATGGGACTGCACATCCTCGCCCCCAACAGCCGAAAAACCTTCCGCACCCGCTATCAACTCAGCGAAAAATAAGCAAAAAAGATTGCCGCACAATGCGACAATCTTAATATAGTCAATTCATACAAAATTAATGTTTTTTCAATTTGGTAGGTCGGATACTTGTATCCGACATTACTTAAAATATAAATTTGTCGGATTCAAGAATCCGACCTACTTCCTTATAAATTAATAGTTTAGATATTTATATCCAACACAATTTGTCATGCGAGTGCTTTCTGGCATAAACGCCTAAGCTAAGGTTAAAAATATAATGTTCGTATTTGTCATGAATTGACTATAGTTTCTTCAGATTAAAACGAGACAATAAATATTTTCAACATATTGAAAATATTACAATATTTTCTTTAAGGCGTATCATTTTAATCTGAAGAGACTATATCATCGGCACAATCTCTGATAAGCGGCTAAAAGCGATATCGTCGAAAAAACGGCACAAGCCCGCTAAAGCAAAGCCGCTCCTGCAAAAGCCTCCGCATACGCCGCCGCCTTTTTCTCCAAAGCCAAAGGATAAGCACGCGAACTGGAGGGCAAACGATGCAAACACAAATTACGCCCCAAAAATTCAGCGCGTGAAGATTGCCCGATTTTCGGCACAGCGGTGTGTTCAGGCAACTGCGACAATAAAGTCTGCGTTGCCAATTCTCCCGTAGTCATAATGTGCCGACAATCGGTAATCCGCGCCAACAACGCCGTCAAATCCACAGGCTGCACAATCTGCAAAAACTTATCCGCCGCATTGTTTTGCAAACGCCGCACCTGATAAGCCGTACCGTAAATGGCGATGCCTTTATCATGCAAAAAATCGCGGATTTGCGCTTCTTTGAAATGTTTGCCTGTCACATCAATAAAATGATTCTTATCGCCGAAAAATACCAAGCCGAAAATCCGCCACATATCATTATTGAAATTCGGATAATAAAAATCCATCTTCCAACGATTGCGCGGTGGCGGAAAACTGCCGAGCATCAACAGCTTGGCATTGGGTGGTAGAAAGGGGGGGAATGGGTGGGTTTCAATCATTTTTTACGTTGTAAATTCAGTAATTCGGCAATATCGTTTTCGCCTTGCTGTTCTTTTAGCTGGCGTTGCGCTTGTTGATAACGTTCATATTCGGTAGCAGCTTTATTGTCTGCCTGTTTTTTGCTGATTTTTTCTGCGCCCTGCAAAATATCACGCTCATTGAATTGCAAAAATTGGTCTAATTTTTCTTGCCAATCACGCAAAAAAATCTGTTTTTTACGCATGGATTGGTCTTCGGCAAAATCCAGCCACATATTGATGATACGGTTAAGCTCACGGATTTCATCTTCATTTAAATAATTTTTGGCGACATCGATGTCTTTTTTATTCAGGCTGCCTGAAGCGGTATGCGTTAAGCCCATCAAAGGTTTATCGGCATCTGCACGATGATAAATCAATTCGGCAGCGGTTTGTCCTGTACAAGCAAAATGCAATTTATTTTGAATGATTTGAAAAAACTGCGTGGTTTCTTTGAAACTGGGCTGATAATCCGCCGCCAATGCAAAAATTTCACGCACGCGCAAATAAACGCGCTTTTCACTGGCGCGAATATCACGAATGCGTTCCAGCAATTCATCAAAATAATCTGGTGCAGCTACAGCACCGACCGACGGATTACGCAAACGTTCATCATCCAACACAAAACCTTTTTGCAGATATTCGCCCAAGGTGCGCGTTGCCCATTGGCGAAACTGCGTACCACGCGTAGAACGAACACGGTAGCCGATGGCGATAATCATGGGTAGGGAATAATGCTTTAATTGTCGTTTAACTTCACGCTCACCCTCATTTTGAACTTGTAAGTATTCCTTACAAGTTGCTTTTGCCGATAATTCATTTTCTTGATAAATCAGCTTAATATGTTGAGTAACCGCTTGCGGCGTGATTTGATAAAGTGCAGCAATTTCCGCTTGTGTCAGCCACAGTTGTCCGCCCAATTCGCGCAACACAAATTGGGCTTGACCGTCTGCGGTAGTGTAAAGAATTAAATCGTTTTCCGACATTTATTTTCCTCTTGGAATTTTTCAGGCTGCCTAAAAGAATTCCAAATCATTTATTCCAATTTTTTTCAATTACTTTACCCGATTGATAATAAATAGCGACATATTCAATAAAAGTAGCGAAATCGCTATTTTGCTCCACAATACGATTGACCGATTGCCAATCAATTTCTGTTTTGCGTTTGGCAGGCAAGAGAATTTCACTTTCAGATAAATCATCAGTATTCAATACAATAACGCCGATACCATGCAATGCCGATAAAATTCTTAATTCTTCTTCGGTGTGTTCGCCGACAATCGCTGCCGTTACCAAATAGCCTTCGTTCGCCCAACTGGAATTGCTGACGGCTTGGAAGAAACTTTCCCGCACATTGGCGCCGTTTAAAACCAATTTCACTTCAAACGACCACAAGGCAATATTTTGCCCCGAACCCAATTTCACGCATTGGCGAATGTCTTCTGCCCACTGTTTATCCATGGTTTGCATGGCAACAATATCGGGGTGCAACCATTGATTGCCTTTGCTGCCGCGATTGTTTTTAGAGCGTTTTTCATCAATCCGCAAACAATATAAATCCCATTCCTGTGCCAAAAATTGCATGAGTTTGGGATACAAATCATGCTCGGATATTTTTTCGGTATGATTTGCAAGCAATACATTTTCTATCTCGGAAACGGCATCTGTTTCATACCAAAACTGACGCGGACGGGGTTTATCCTGCATTTGAATTTCAGGACAGATTTTCAAAATATTATCTTTATGCGACCCAATTTCTGCCTTAACTTGTTTAATAAATGCTTTTTCATCGGCAAATTTGACTTTCTTATCCTGATAATCATCAGGGTATTGCGCGGTAATAGCTTCGGCAATTTGGCGAGCTGTGAATTTTTCTTGAGAATTTTGCTTTAAAAAAGCTACTACTTTGGCTGCTTGGCTGGTTTTTTTCATAACTATTTTACTTGATGAGTTTTTAGATTAATTAAAATATCAATGAGTTAAAATATCGAACAACGCTATATTGATATAATAATTACTACGCCCTTTTTTCTGTTTGTGCAAAAAACCTGCTTGAGCTAATTCATCTAAATATTTAGCTGCTGTTGGGCGAGAAATATTTAATACTTTCATTATAAAATCAATTTTGGTGTAAGGATATTTGAATAAGTGATTGATTAAATCTTGATTGTAGAAATCGCATTGTGCACGAATACGGTGTTTGTAATCTTGCATGGCTGTTTTAATCGCTTTAACTGTTCCAATACTGTGCAAAGACGTGTTTTCTACCGCATCAAGCATATACAAAATCCAATCTTCCCATTCTCCTGTGTTTCTGACATATTGCAACAAACGGTAATATTCATCTTTATTCCTAACCAAATAACGACTTAAATATAACACTGGAATATCTAACAATCCCATTAGCACCAAATACAATACATTGATGATTCTACCCGTTCTGCCGTTTCCATCATAAAAAGGATGTATGCTTTCAAATTGGTGATGAATTAATGCCATATTGATTAATGGATCGTATTGCGGATTCTCCTGATTGATAAATCGTTCTAAATCGGACATTAAGGCAATGATTTCGTCAGAATGCTGAGGTGTGGTATAAACCACTTCACCTGTACGTTCATTTTTGAGCATAGTACCTGTTTGTTTACGAAAACCAGCACGATTTTTCTCTAATGTGGCTTGTATTTCCACAATATGATTACTGGTAAGTATTTTATGTTGCATGACAAGTTGAAAACCACAATGCAGGGCTTGAGCATAATTTTGCACTTCTTTGGTAGCGGCATTCATGGTGTAATCGGGTAAGAGCGAATGGAACAATTCATCGTGGGTAGTAATGATATTCTCAATTTCAGAACTATCTTTTGCTTCTTGTAAAGATAGACTATTGATTAATACGATCTGATTAGGAATGCTTTGACAAATACCTTTTAGTTCCGCTAAAGCACGATGGGCTTGCGTCAGTTTTTTTAAGACGGCATGGCTTTCAATATCACCATTAGGCGGAAATTGATGAATAGAATATGTATTTTGAATCATGACATTACCTTAAATATGTCAAAAAAATCAGCTTTTCTTATCATATTGACGGAATATGTCAAAAAAAACCACTTTTTTTGACATATTCAAATTAACTTATTGATAAAACTATCGTTTCAACTTCGCAAAAGCATCTGCCATTGCCGTATTCTTCACTGCCGTTTTGCGTGGTTTGGATTTTGGAGATTGTCTGAAATCGCGTTTTTCTGATTTCCCTGATTTTTCAACCGCTTTCCCGTCATCGTCCAAACGCATGGTCAAGGCGATGCGCTTGCGTGCCGCGTCCACTTCTAGCACTTTTACTTTTACTACATCGCCTGCTTTCACCACTTCACGTGGGTCGCTGACAAATTGATTGGACAGGGCGGAAATGTGCACCAAACCGTCTTGATGCACGCCGATGTCCACAAATGCGCCGAAGTTCGCCACATTGGACACCACGCCTTCCAAAATCATGCCGATTTCCAAATCGCTGATTTCATTCACGCCTTCGCTGAAATTCGCCATTTGGAATGCGCCGCGTGGGTCGCGGGCGGGTTTTTCCAGTTCCGCCAAAATGTCCATAATGGTGGGCAGTCCAAAACGTTCATCAATAAAATCAGTGGCTTTGATTTGGGCGATTTTTTCTCGTTTGCCAATCACGTCATCTGCCGATAAATCGTATTTTGCCAATATTTTCGTCACCAAATCATAGGCTTCTGGATGAACCGCGCTGGCATCTAGGGGTTCGCTGCCGCCGTTAATCCGCAAAAATCCTGCCGCCTGTTCAAAGGTTTTTTCGCCCAAACGCGGCACTTTTAACAGGGTTTTGCGGTTGGGAAATGCGCCGTGTTCATCGCGGTAGGCGACAATGTTTCGGGCAAGAGTTTGATTTAAACCTGAAATTCGGGATAGCAAAGGCGCAGAAGCGGTGTTCACGTCCACGCCCACCGCGTTCACGCAATCTTCCACCACTGCGTCCAGAGATTTTGCCAGTTGTGATTGATTCACATCGTGCTGATATTGCCCCACGCCGATGGATTTCGGGTCAATTTTCACCAATTCTGCCAAGGGGTCTTGCAAACGCCGCGCAATGGACACCGCACCGCGCAAACTCACATCCAAATCGGGGAACTCCGCCGCCGCCAGTTCCGAAGCCGAATAGATGGACGCGCCCGCTTCGGAAATGACGATTTTATGCAAGTCTTTCAATCCCAATGATTTAATCAATTCGCCTGCTACTTTGTCGGTTTCGCGGCTGGCGGTGCCGTTGCCGATGGCAATCAGCTTGACTTGGTGTTTTTTGATTAAGGCTGCCAGTGTATTTAACATATTGTTTTCTTGATGCAAATACACAATCACGGTATCCAATAATTTGCCCGTGTCGTCCACCACCGCGCATTTCACGCCATTGCGATAACCGGGGTCAAGCCCCAAAGTCGGCAAACGTCCTGCGGGGGCGGCAAGCAGTAAGTCTTTCAAATTACGCGCAAAAACGGTAATCGCATCGGTGTCGGCTTGCTCTTTCAGGCGGCTGAACGCTTCCAATTCCAAAGACAGGAAAATTTTCGCCCGCCAAGTCAAACGCACGGTATCGCGCAACCATTTGTCGGCAGGGCGATTTTTATCCTGCAAATCAAAATATTGGCAGATGATTTTTTCGTATTCGGATTGCTCGGTAATGGGTGTTTCATCGGGCTGATATTTTAAGGCAGCCTGCAAAATGCCTTCATTGCGACCGCGCAAAACCGCCAAAGCGCGATGGCTGGGCATAGCACGAATCGCCTCGCGGTAATCAAAATAATCTTTGAATTTTTCGCCGGTTTCTTGTTGTCCGTCCACCACTTGCGCGTGGACTTCGGCTTCCTGCCACAATTTTTCGCGCAAACGCCCAATCAGTTCCGCGTCTTCGGCAAATTGCTCCACCAAAATGGCGCGCGCACCGTCCAATGCGCTTTTAATATCAGGCACTTGCTCGTTTAAAAATGATTGGGCGAAGGTGTCGGGGTCGGTTTCAGGCTGGCTGAACAGCAAATCCGCCAATGCCTGCAAACCGTTTTCACGCGCAATTTGTGCTTTGGTGCGGCGTTTGGGTTTGTAGGGCAAATACAGGTCTTCCAGCGCGGTTTTGTTGTCGCAAGCCTCAATTTGCGCGGCGAGTTCGGGCGTGAGTTTGCCTTGTTCTTCAATGCTTTTAAGTACGGTGGCTTTGCGTTCCAGCAGTTCGCGCAGATATTGCAGGCGGTCAGCAAGGGTGCGGAGCTGGGTGTCGTCCAGTCCGCCCGTAACTTCTTTGCGGTAACGCGCGATAAACGGGACGGTCGCGCCTTCGTCCAGCAGGGTAATCGCGGCTTGGATTTGGGTTTCTTGTGCGCCAAGTTCGGTGGCGATGATTTGGGAGATGTTCATGGTTTTTCTCATAAAAAATTAAAAATAAATAGGATTTCAGGCTGCCTGAAAAACAGATTTAATCGCTACAGCTATTTCATAGGCTAATTGTACGGGTACAGCATTACCAATCATTTTGTAGCCATCATCAATTTTTTGATAAATCAATTTAAAATCATCAGGAAAGCCTTGAAGTCGCGCAACTTCGCGCACAGTCATACGACGATACAAATGTTCTTGCCCTGCGACAAAACGAAAATCATTTTCTCCATGTTTAACCATTTTAGGGGCTTGTGGATGCAATTGACATTGCCGCCCAGATGCTTGCACGGTAAATCCTTGCTCATGCCATGCTTTAACACGATTTCGGCTCATAAAAATGGTGGAAAAACTACCTATAAAATATTCATTATTATTGATGGCATTGGGATTAGTATAATTTTTATCATTGGCAGGTATAGCGGTTTGTTGCAAATCGCCAATCACATCTTTTAATGAAATTTTGTCTTCATTATTAATCGTTGAGCCTATTGGAAAAACAAATTTTATTTGTAAATCCTTGCGAAATCCGATATAAAACACACGTTTGCGCTCTTGTGCTACGCCATAATCTTTGGCATTAACCAATGTGAGCGAAACATCATAGCCACACTCATCAAACATTTTAAACAAGTTTTGCACCGCTTCTGAATGGCGGTTTGCCAGCATACCGCTAACGTTTTCTGCTAAGAAAAATTTGGGTTGTTTGCTTTTTAAAATGCGAATGTAATCAAAAAAGAGTTGTCCACGCGCATCATCAATGCCACGCAATGCGCCTGCTTCCGACCAAGATTGGCATGGTGGTCCACCTATGATGCCATCTATTTCATCAGGAAAATCAATTTCCTGAATATTGCGAATATCACCTTCAATCAAATGGGTATTGGGGTGATTGGCTTTATAAGTTGCCCAAATGGATTTGTCGTATTCGTTGGCAATCGGGATTTCAAAACCAGCGCGTTCAAATCCCAAATCCAAACCGCCCGCACCTGAAAATAAACTAATAACTTTCATAACATCTTATTTTTAAATGTAATCAATTTTGCTGATTTTAATTGCGCTGGATTATTGGGGTTTTTAATCATTATATCAACAATCTGGAAATCAGCAATTTGATTAATTAAATTTTCTATTTTTGACACATTATCAAAAGATTGATATTTTTCTAAATTAATCAAACACATGAAATTAAAAGACTTCTCTACATCTCTTTGGTAAACATAATCAAATACTTTAAATGGGCTGGCGATAGACCACATGCCACGCACCCGTAAATCGGTAATACCCAAAGGATCAATTTTTTTCACTTTAGCTAATTCATTGGTTTCGGTAAATTCTACATCTGGAATCAAACGAATCCCTGTTGTAATGGTATTTTTAATGCGTTCATAAATTTCATGATTTGCCGCATAATCCATACCGTAAACCATGCATAAACTCTGTAATGCTTCGTTTTTTGGCACAACACCAACAACATAAATAATATCTTTTTCTATCCAATTGGGTTCACAATTTTTACATTGTTGGGTAATTAAAGGAGAATGGGAAAATAATTTATCTTTTGGATAAGAACTGTTTAATGCCAAAGTCGCATCTTTTCCAATTACTTTTTTAACTTCAATTGCATCACCATGACGTAAAATCATATCAGGCGGATTATTTTGATTGCCTAAATAAGAAAAGGTTTCTGACAATTGAATAAGACGTTCTTGTTCATTTTCAATATGTAAGGTATCTGCAAATAAATCTTTGACATATTCTTCCAATGCCCCACCCATCTGGTTGGCTCGATTTAAACCGTTTGCTTGTCGATTCAAATTTCTTGAAAAATCAGTTGCCAAATTGTAAATGGCATCAATGATATTAGGCATAAATATTCCTTTATTTTATAAAAAAGAGACTTTCAGGCTGCCTGAAAACTAAATGTCTCGCGTAAATTCAGGGTCGGGTTTAGGTGCGTATTTTTGCACGGTTTATTCATAAGCATGAATAAAATATTCACGCGATAAAGTAAATTCCCCTGTTTCATAATACGCCAAAATGCCGTCTGAATAGGCTTTGTAGCTGTCTTGCAAAAACACGCATGGGAAAATTTGCGCTTGCATTAGGGTAAAAGTGAAGGTGTTGCGTGCGGTGCGTTTATTGCAATCGCGAAAAAATTGCAGATATGCCAGATTATTATGAAAATATAATGCCTTATCAAATGGGTTGGCGATTTTTTCTGCAATGCCGATTAAATCATTCAATTCAGCGTCTAATTTTTGCGGATTCACCAAAGGTGTATAGTCCGTGTCTGAAATGTGTCCGCCACTTTGCCGAACCGTACCCAATTCATAGTTAGGCAATAAGTCTTTGGCAATCAGGGCATGTGTGTTTTTGATAAATGTTTTCCATTGTTCAGGCTGATTTGCGTCTAAGCAGGAAAGCATGTATCCATAACTTGCACGCAAATTCAATAGCATCACGGCATCGGAAAATAATTTTCCGCCCGCCGTCTGTCTCATTTTAAACAGCGCAAGCGTGTCATGCTTGTCGTAGGTATTGCCCTCTAATTGCGCGGAACTGTGCACAAAATCAATGCCTATTTCTTCCATATTGCGCGGCGATTGCAGCAAAACAGATAAGGGCAATTCGGCGCTTAATGCCGCTAAATGCCTCTGCTCTTGCGCGGTAAAAATGGGGCGCGGGTTCAAAAAATCGGGCTTGTATTGCATGTTTATCCTATATATTTTTATGTTCGGGCTGTCTGAAAATAAAATACCCTGTCGGCGTAATATTCACAACAATGCTTGCCAACAAATACCTATACGCGGCTATTTCTGCATTTTATGCAAAACACTATGCCGGTGCTAGACACAAAATCAAGGCGACAACCGCCGCCGCTAGTTTTTCAGTACGATGATAGTGAAATCCACATAAATATGCTATCTTCATGCCATGGTTGATGATTTAGACAATATACGGATTTTAAGGAGAAAATGATGTATTCATTGCGTCAAACGTTGCCTGATACGCCTTTGGATATTGTAGGCGATGTGCATGGCGAATGGCAGGCTTTGGAAAGCCTGCTTCATTATTTGGGCTATCGGGAAAACGGTTCGCACCCGCAGGGACGCAGATTGGTTTTTGTGGGCGATTTGTGCGATAGGGGACAAAATAGTCCTGCGATATTAGAATGGTTTAAATCGGCACATGATGCGGGCTGGGCTTATATGGTGTTGGGTAATCATGAGCTGAATTTATTGGTGCATGATGCTAAGGACGGTTCGGGTTGGTATTTTGCCGAACGCCGCCAAAAAGATCAGAAATATTCGCCGTGGCATGTGCAGGCAGAGGGCGGTAAGGCGGCATTGGAAGGTTGGCTGTCGCAGCAGCCTTTATTATTGGAACGCACTGATTTGCGGATTGTGCATGCGGCATGGTTGCCTGAAAGTATGGCGCAAATTGAGCAGGCGGAAGGCAGTCTGCTTGAGCGATACCGTTATTTTGACAAGTTTTTGCTTAAACATATTCAGTCGGCATCTTGGTATGACGATTATTTGCGCGAGCAGGAAATATTGGCCGATGTGTTGGAAAATCCTCATGCAAGCCCTCCTATGATGCCGGCAAGCGCAGAATATGATTTGGCACGCAGCCGCTTGAATCCTATTCGGGCTTTGAGCTGCGGAGTGGAAAAAATATCGGATAAGTCTTTTTTTGCGGGCGGTCGCTGGCGTGCTACCGAGCGTTTTGCATGGTGGAATGATTATGTTGAACCGACACCGATTGTGATAGGGCATTATTGGCGCAATTGGTATCCGAAAAAAGTGGCGAAGAATGAGTCGGCTCATTTGATGCCGCCACAGGGCAATGCTTGGCATGGCGCGAGGAAGAATGTGTTTTGTGTGGATTTTTCGGTAGGCGCACGCTGGCGCGACAGACAATCAGGCACGCAGCCGCATCAGTCGTCATTTCGTTTGGCGGCTTTGCGTTTTCCTGAGCAGGTGTTGATGTTTGATAATGGCGATATGGCGGCGACCGTTCGATAATTAACATGCTCGGAAAAGTTTGCTCATAACATTAAAGACTATTAAATATTGCCCATTCATACTTAGATTCAAGCTTGAAGTGCAACGTTTAATAGACAAGGGAGAAGATGTAAGATGTGCGGTGTTGCACTTGCTCATCAACTCTTACCTATCAGAACGTTATGAAACACTATACACATCTTACACAAGAACAAAGGTATAAATATCCGTGCTTAAGAAAAGCGCTTATTCATATAGCGAAATAGCCGATATCGTGGGCTGCCATAAATCTATAGTCGGAGAAGTGAAAAAGTAGTACAAGGCGGCGAGCCGCAGACAGTACAAGAGCGTACGGCAAGGCGAGCCAACGCCGTAATACTTTTTCAATTCTTTGACTATACCATCAGCCGAGAGATCAAACGCAATACAGGTAAAAGAGCTTATCGACCGCTGCAAGCTCAAGAAATGGCAGAAGATCGTAAAAAGCAAAACGCTTATCAACTCAGTGATTTTGCCAAAGCCTACATCAATCATCTGATTGAGAGAAAATATTCTCCCGAACAGATAACAGGGCGCTTAAACGACTAGGTTGACAACATGTTCCCAGTCATGAAAGCATTTATCGCTATATTTATGCAGACAAGAAATCAGGCGCAGACTTATATCGTCATCTGC
>ERZ1023440.23-NODE-23-length-86548-cov-413.742314_pt1 | contig 86548 bp, 75 predicted proteins | sample MGYA00380520_ERZ1023440 | MGnify/ENA primary metagenome ERZ1023440 (study PRJEB33173, sample SAMEA4830335) | metagenome | study: EMG produced TPA metagenomics assembly of the PRJEB25223 data set...
TAATTTCTGCGATTTATAATTTTGAGCTGGGGTAGTTTGGAAAGAGGTCTAATATCACATATCAATCATTAGAAATAAATAGTGATTTTGAAACTAATTTTTTTATCTATTTCTTGGGTTCCATTATTTTTATATTTTTAAATCTATTCTTTACATTTGATGATGTTATTAAAAAAGTAAAGGACAATAGAATTTTAAATACTATTTTATTGCTAGTAACCATTGGTTTTTATGTATTTTCTATAACGGTAAGTAAGGGGCATGTTATAAGCTCTTTATCCTTCCCTAAATTCATAGAAAAACCCCAAGACAGCTCTTGGTATCTTATTCATAATGGTAATACCACTTCTGAAAATATCAATGGCTTATCCAAAAGAGATATTTTGGCACAAAAAGATATTTTTAATGCTTACAATTGTACAGGTTTAAAAAATGAAGAGAGTAAAAAGAAATGCCAAGATGATAATAAAGATATTTTTAATAATAGAGATAATGCCTTATATGGCTATATGGCATGGAATTTGGGTAGCACCAAAGTTTTCTGCCCTGTATCGGTAGATTTTTTCAAGTTTGCTACTGATGAAGAAGGTCGAATCAATCAGTCAAAAGACATTGCAAAAACAAAAACTAAAATACAACAGGAGAAATCCGCCAAATGTCTTGTGATTGACGATAAATATTTACAGCCTGTTAGTGAGCATTATTTGGCCAAATGATGTTGTGTGAAAAACCCATGGAAATATATAAATTGGAGTTTAGTGGCGGTTTGTTTTGTCTTTTGCAGGTTATTTTTGATGACAAAAAGACTGCCAAACCACGATAACCCTAAATCCATTTTACCAAAACCCAATTTTCTGATATAATACCCCAAAACCAACGACAAGAGACATTATGGCACTATTACCCATTTTACATTATCCTGACCCACGTTTGCGTACTGTGGCAAGTGAGGTTGGCGAAATTACCGATGAGATTAAGACCTTAATTAGCGACATGTTTGAGACCATGTATGATGCCAAGGGCATTGGACTGGCGGCGACACAGGTGGACAGGCATGTGCAAGTGGTGACCATGGACTTAGCCAAAGAAGGCGAAGAGCCACAGCCCAAGGTGTACATCAATCCCAAAGTCACGCCACTGACCGATGAGCTTGTCCCTTATAAAGAGGGCTGTTTGTCCATTCCTGAGGTGTATGATGATGTCAGTCGCCCTGCCCGTGTGCAGATTGATGCTTTGGATGCTGACGGCAAGCCATTTAGCGTTGAGGCGGATGGGCTGTTGGCGGTGTGCATACAGCATGAGCTTGACCATCTAAAAGGCATTGTGTTCGTGGATTATCTATCCCGCCTAAAACAAGACCGTGCCAGAGAAAAGGTGCGTAAAGTGGTCGCCAAAAAAGGCTGATGTGCAAGCGGTAATCCAAGACAAACATCCAGTAAAAAACCAAACAACAAAGCGTTGTTTGGTTTTTGTGTTATCAGCTCTCTGCCCCGTCAGGGACAAAGACATAACCCACGCCCCACACCGTTTGGATATAGCGAGCCTGAGATGGGTTGTCTTCGATGAGTCGTCTTAGGCGTGAGACTTGTACGTCAATTGAACGCTCCATCGCTCCCCATTCACGCCCACGAGCCAGATTCATGAGTTTGTCACGGGTCAGTGGCTCTCTGGGGTGCTGAACGAGTGCTTTTAGAACGCTAAACTCGCCTGTGGTTAGGGTGACGACATTGCCGTCTTTTTTTAGGGTGCGAGTGGATAAATCAAGCGTCCATGAGCCAAACTCCACCACTTCCATCTGCTGAGATGGGGCTCCGGGCAGCTCTCGGTTATGACGGCGAAGCACCGCTTTGATACGAGCCAGTAGTTCTTTGGGGTTAAAGGGTTTGGGTAGGTAGTCATCCGCCCCTGCTTCAAGCCCTGCGATGCGGTCGGTGTCGGAGCCTTTGGCGGTCAGCATGATGATGGGAATGTCGGCATTATCGGCACGCAGGCGTTTGCAGATGGCGATGCCGTCTTCGTCGGGCAACATCAAATCAAGCACGATGAGCGAGAACATCTCACGTTGCATGAGTTTGTCCATCTGCTTGCCATCATGGCACGCACGCACGGTAAAGCCATCATCTTCTAAAAATCGCTGTAATAAGGCACGCAGTCTGGCGTCATCATCAACGACTAAGATACGATGACTGGCGTTTGGGTTTGGATTGGCGTTATCTTCGGTCATGTGTCACCCCTGATAATTGTATGGCTCTTAGTTTACAACATTACACAAAAAAATGTAACTGTTTTTGTCATTATAAATAATATTTTAAGGCTAAACCATATCCAAGATATGTCAAATGGTTAAAAGATCTCTAAAATATGCTAAAAAACTGATGAATTATCATACCACGATGAATACCAAAAGTCGGTAATATTTTGGTAAATGGGTTTGGTGAAATGATTTTGGTTTGTCAATGCACCTGATGTGGCATGCCATGTATAGCGGCAAGCGTATAAATAGGCTTTTGCCTTGATAAAATTTGTGTTAGCATAAGAGCAGTATTTTTAACTTTTAACTTTTAACCTTTAATATCAACCATTAAGGACAGCCCCATGACCGACATCATCCACAACCTTGCCACACAGCGTTTTGAAGTGACCATTGACGGACATACTGGCTTTTTAAGCTATGAAGTCATCAATGATGATACCCTAGATTATAACCACACCATCGTTCCCAAAGAGCTGGGCGGGCGTGGACTGGGTACGGCATTGGTCAAACACGCCTTGGATTATGCTCGTGATAATGGCAAAAAAGTCGTGCCAAGCTGTTCCTTTGTGGCAAGCTACATCGACAGACGAGACGAATACCAACCGCTGTTGGCGTGAGCATGACTTAACACGTCTTATCATGATTGGGTAACAACTAAATTGTGATAATCGTTTACAAAAATATGGGTTAATTTGCCAAAAATCTTGCCGAAATTTTGAAGATTTTGGTAAAATGGCTTGGTGTATTTTTATCTTTTACCTAACCAAAGGAACATCATGAGCAGTCTTACCGCAGACCAAGTCGCCTTACAACTAGAAAGATTGCAAGGCTGGGCATTGGATGGCAATAGCCTTGTCAAGACGTATGAATTTGCCAGTTTTGCTGACGTCATCGCCTTTACTACCCGTGTGGCGTTCTATTGCGAAGAGTTAGAACATTACCCCACGTGGGAGAATTACTATACTGTTTTAAAAGTACGCATTGGCGAGCCCGACCAATACGAAGTGCATGGGCGAGACATTCAGCTTGCCAAACGCATGGAAATGGCAAACGGCGTGGTCTTTGACCAAAAAGAGAAAAATTGAGTTTGGAGAGATAAAATGGGTGTCATCGCCCATTTTTTTTGTGTTTTTGATTTGTGTTTTAAAGTTAAAAAACCGCTTTATAAATCTGCCAACTTCCCATTATACATAAAATCCCCAATCAAAGTAGGTCTTTTTACAAAGACTTACAAACCTTGTTATCAATCTTACACAGCCGATTTTTTGGCTACATTTTAACCATAAAACCGACCATTTCTTAACAGACAAATACCCAAAAACTCGCTACAATCATCATCAGATTTTAAATTTAGATTTTATAATCGGACGGTTAAATTTAATTAATTATGTGATTAGGGCGTGCCTGCCTTTGGTATTTGCAATGAAAAATGAGAAAAATCGCACGTTTTTCAAGGAAAAAACGCAGGTTGATAGTTATTCTATCAGACAAGTTTTTGACGATGAAAAACAAGATTTAGCCATTTTTCATGCAAAAATTGATTGAAATTGTCAATTTTTCATCTTATTTTATAAGAATGTTATCAATGGTAGGCACGCCCTAATGATTAGCCATTTAGCAATCAAGTTTAAGGAGTTTGTTATGAAAGCAACATTAAAAAACCTAAAAGCCACCCGTGGCAATCCTGCCGTGAGTATCTTTGTCAAAACTCACCGCACCCACCCAGAAAATGAGCAAGACCACATTGCCCTAAAAAATCAACTAAAAGTCGCCGAAGAGCGTATCACAAACGAACATGACAAACGCACAAGCGATGCCATCATGGAGCTTATCCATGCCAAGACGGACGAGCTTGACCATAATTATAACTTAGATACACTTGCCATTTTTGCCAATGAAAACGAAGCCCAAGTGTTGCGTTTGCCATTTGATGCCAAAGAGCGTGTGATTTTGGGCGAAAAGTTTGCCACCAGAGACTTGGTGCGTGATATGTCCGAAGCGGTGCATTATTATGTACTTGTGGCAACAAGCGAACACGCTCGCTTGATTGAAGCGACCAACGACCGTGTGGTTAAAGAAATCGGTGGTGAGAGCGAACGTCAATCGCAAATGAGCGAGCTGACTTTCCCGATCAATAACACAACCCTACCCACAGGGGCAAAAGCCGACCGTACAGGCTCATCGGATGATGACCGTTATCTAAAAGAGTTCATGAACCGTGTGGATAAGAGCTTACAAGAGTTTCGTAACATTGACCCATTGCCTGTGATTTTGGTGGGCGATAGCCGTACTTTGGGCTTTTATGAGCAGGTAGTGGACAACGACAGCTTTATCATCGGTAAAGTGGAACACCTGCCCAACCTAAAAGACGGACGTGCCGAAGAGATTGTGGCAGGCGTGCAGGATGTGGTGGAGACTCAGCGTGCTACTCGCTATGAGACCGCCCAAGGCGAGCTTGAAAAAGCCCGTAACGAGAAGATGGTACGCACCGATTTGCAACAAATCTACCGCTCAGCGGTTGAAGGCAATGCCGTCAAACTCTTAGTGCGTCAAGGACACATCGTGCCTGCGACCATTGATGAGACTGCCTTGACTTTGCTCGTATCAGACGATGCAACAGCAGATGGCGTCACCGATGATGCGGTAAGTGAGATTATCGAGATGGTGAGCCACAACGGCGGTGAAGTGGTATTTGTCCCCAAAGACAAAATGGACGAAAAAGAGCCGATTGCTCTGATTACTCGCTACTAATTTAGTATGTATCAAAGCACAAAAACCTGCCTACGGGCGGGTTTTTGGTTTTGGGAGAAATTTATTTGGCGTTATTTAGGTCAAATAAAATTCGCCCCGCCCGACTTGCCTTACCTGTCCGCCCATCCGTATGCCGTCATTAAGCCCCAAAAGCAGACGGTTTGGGCGGTGTAGATGGTCGCCTTGATAAATGGTAAATTGTCTGTGGTTGGTGCCATTATCAAGCAGATACGCCCCCAAATTCACGCACGCCGAGCCTGTGCCACTGTCTTCTAAGATAATCCCATTTTGTTCAAAAAATAAGCGAACATGAATGGTATCATCATTCATGCACCACAGATATAGCGTGTGTTCAAGCGTTATGCCTTGGTTGATGGCAAGGGTTTTGTTATTATCAAAGATGTTTTTTAGGCTTGTCAAACACACCTTGGCACGCTCTAACGCTTGTGTATCTTTGACTTGCAAAAGAAGCTGGCACACTCCTGCATTGACAAAATATGCCTTATCCGCCAACATCTCTTGGGGCAAGGCGGTCAAGGTGCTAAGGGCGTGGCGGTCTGTTTGGGCAGGGCAAAGGGCGTAACTGTTGGTGGTTAGCGTGGTGCAAGATGGCATATGGTTGAGATGAACGGCGCGAGTTTGTGTACTGATGTCAAGTGCTGACAAGCCGTGCGTTGTCGCCAAATACCACCCCGACCCAATGGTTGGGTGCCCTGCAAAGGGCATTTCAATACTTGGGGTGAAAATGCGAATGCGTGCGGTGCGGGCTTGTTTGTCAAAATGGGTGATAAACACCGTCTCATTGAGATTGAACTGGCAAGCGATGGCTTGCATGGTGGCGTCATCAAAATTGGCGTGGGGAAAGATTGCCAACGGATTGCCCCCAAAGGGCGTACCATCGGTAAAGACATTGGCAAGGATAAATGGGTGGGCGGTCATGGGTATGCTTATGAATTGTCCAATATAAAATTATCCTGTTAATTTTACAATAATCTTAAAAACTTTTGTGGTAATTTGCTACAATAAGCATAACTTTTCTCATCCAATGTTGCCATGCCAAACAAAAAATCTTCCAAAAAATCCCCCCTAAAATGGCTCACTCTGGCTGTCGTACTAGCCTTGATTGCCCTGTGGGGTGCCATCGTCTATGTAACCGCCTTTGCCAAAACTAACCGCTCTGCCCAAACTTTGACCGTAGAAAAGGGTGATACTTATCACAGTCTTTTGGTCAAAGACAAATGGCAGACCAGTCCGCTTGCATCTGCCACTGCCACACGGTTGTATCTAAAATTGCACGCCAAAAATAACTTAGAAACAGGAACCTACCAAATACCCCAAGGGGCAAGTCTTGCTGATGTTGTCAAGATTTTGGGTCAAGGGGGGGAGGTTGCCATGATAAAAGTGCAAATCATTGAAGGTAAAACCATCAAAGACTTGTATCACACCCTAAAAACAACCGATGGGGTCAAACTAGAATTACTCACACCCCTGTTATCAGATGCTGATGGATATTCATGGGTTGATGTGGCACAAGATAATGCCAAAGTTACCAAAACCCTAAATATCAGCACGCCCAACGGCAATCCTGAGGGGCAGTTTGCTCCTAATACCTACTTTTTTAATCAAGGCACAACCGACACTGTCATTTTAAAAAAACTGCACAGCGACCAGATGGCGATATTGGGTAAGATATGGGCAGAACGTGATGAGGGTTTACCTTATAAAACGCCTTATGATGCACTTATCATGGCAAGCATCATAGAAAAAGAAACAGGCATAAAATCTGAAAGAGATGACGTGTCAGCCGTATTTGTTAATCGCCTGCGTCAAGGCATGAGATTACAAACCGACCCAACCATCATCTATGGACTGTTTGACCGCTATGATGGTAAAATTTATAAATCCAATATCACCGAGCGAACCGATTACAACACTTATCATATAGACGGTTTGCCACCTACGCCCATTGCCCTGCCGTCTGCCGAAGCCATACAGGCGAGTTTGCACCCATCTGATGTGCCATACATCTATTTTGTGGCGACAGGTAAAGGCGGTCATAAATTTAGCCTAACCCTTGCTGAGCATAACAAGGCAGTGGCGGAGTATCGGGCTTTGATGGCGGATAAATAGATGACGTTGCAATCTTTTGTGTGTTATTAACACTTTTAAAAAAATCAAAATATTTGGAAAAATCATGACAATACCCCAATTTATCACCTTTGAAGGCACCGAAGGCGTGGGCAAAACGACCGCCATAGATAACTTTTGCTGTGAGCTTGATAAACAGGGCATCTCTCACATCCGCACTCGTGAGCCAGGGGGTAGCCTGCTTGCCGAAGACTTGCGTAAAATCCTACTAGATAACAAAACCCACATCAATGATGACACCGAGCTTTTGCTTATGTTTGCCGCACGAGCTGACCATTTGCATCGCATCATTTTGCCTGCTTTGGCAGAGGGTAAATGGGTCATTTGCGACCGTTTTTTTGACAGCACCGTGGCGTATCAAGGCTTTGGGCGGTTTGGGGGCGATGAGCGTGAACTTGCTAGGATTGAACGGCTCATAAATGACTTTATCCCAAAACAGCCTGATTTGACTTTTTGGCTGGATTTAGACCCTGCCATTGGCTTGGAGCGAGCAAGTCAGCGAAGTCAAGCAGATAGGTTTGAATGTGCAGGGCAAGGATTTTTTGACAAAACTTATCAAGGTTTTTTGTATCAATACCAAAAAAATCCCGAGCGTATCAAGCGAATCAATGCCAATCAAAGCCCTGATGGTGTAACAGATGAGATTATGCAAATTTTCAAGATTAGCCAAAAGCGGTTGCTCTTGCTGTGATGTGCTTTAACGCTTAGCTCTGTTGCTCTTGTGTCATCATGCTTGTTGATGGGGTGATGGTAATGGGTTTTGTCTTTGCTTAAATGGGTTTTGATGGTATAAATAGTTGTCATCAAAGAAGTTTAATAATACCACAACACTCAAAAACCGCCAACCACCTTAACCTGCTCTTAGGCAATTAAGTTAAAACGACCGACTAAGCTCCAAATAAAAATTTTGTTTGTTATGGCTATAAAGTGCTGGTAAGTTGCTGTTATTTTTACTGTAACGATAAGTCAGCTTTGGCGTTAATCCAAGCCAGCGAATGTCTTTGTGCCAAATGGAGGTTTGTAGGGTTAGAGTTTTATCTGTGCGATACACATCACTGGGATTGACCAGACGCAATAATTTACCATGATAACGCTCACGCTCAGCACTCACCCTGCCTTGCACGGTCAGACCATTTGGTAATCTTTGCAATACCCCAAAATGTATCTTTGTGGCATGACTGCTTTTTGTTGCATCTTGCAGATGACTAAGCTGATACCCCACGCCCAAAGAATAACGACGATTTGGACCATCTTGCAACAAAATGGTGTCATTCACATAATAACGCTTGCCATCATAACCTTGATAACGCTCGGCATAATTGCCTTTTTCCATGCGTACAAAAAACGCATTTTGCCATTTATCATTGATCCGATGATGGCTACCAAATGCCACGCCCTGACTGTCTTTTCTGGGGGATAATCTGCCATGCTGCTGATTGGTGGCAAAAATACGCCCAACAAAAGGCACAACATCAACATAACCTTTTTGGTGGTCTTTTCTTAGCCCAGTATGAGCAAAAACCGCCAGTTCATTGTGGCTTTTGTCATCATAAAACTTACCATCAACATCTAGGGCTGTATAAATACTAATACCATGACTAAGTGGCGTGTATTTATTCACACCAAGCGATAAGGCAAGCCCATGAGCAGGTTTTGGGGCGTCTTTTTTAATGTTGGGCTGTGTGATGGTGGAGGCGGCATTGATATTGTCCAAATGCAGATAGTTGATGCCCAAATCCAAGCCCATTTTGTATTTTTTATGTAAATAGCCACTTTGCGACAGCACCCATCTTTGTTCTTTTTTGCTTAATTTTAAAAAGTGGGCATCGTCTTTGAGTTCATCTAGCACCATTTGGGCGTGTTTATCGTGCTTGTTGGTCAGCAACAAGGAAGCAAGTTGTAATTTCACCGCCGTAAGTGTTGGCTCTTTGTTACTCAAATCGGTCAGCAGATTCAATGCCAATTTGGTATTACCATCACTTAGGGCAAGTTTACTTTGGGCAAATAACAACAAAACATCATCTTGATAATCGTCAGGCAGGTGGGCATAAAATGGCAATAACAAGCGTAATGTCGCCACATCATCTTGCACAATCGCTTGATGAAAGACATGATAAAATGCCTCTGGCTGGGCAAGTAAAAAATTGACATCTACGGTCGGTGGGGCAGATTGGCTCTCATTGCTCTGATTAACGGTCAAGGCATTGATGGGTAAGGGGCTTTTATCACTCTTTAAGTCATCACTGGTAAAACCATCGCCTAAACCATCTGGGCTATCCAAACTGTCCAAATCTTTACCCAAACTTTCATCTGATAAAGCATCAGCAGATGGCAGTTCATGTGTGGGCGTATGAATGGGCATATGATGGCTGTGGGCATACGCCTGTGCTGTTAATGTATCAACACAGAGCAATAACAGCAGCTGCTTTAAAAGTCTGTGCTTGACTTTTAAAGCAGGGTTGGTCTTTGATAAACAGGTCATATTAAAACTTCATTTCAAGACTGGCAAAGTAACTGCGACCTGGTGCAATGTAACGGGTTGATTGGGTACTGCTTGCAGCTTCGCTGGGCAGTTGGCGTGCCGCTTCCCATGTGGTGTAGCGGGTGTTTAACACATTGTTGATGCCAAGGCGGGCGGTGATGCTCTCAGTTGGGCTATAATAACCTGTCATGTCTATTAAAGTATAGGCTTTGGGTATTGTGCGTGTTAAGGTTTGTGTTTCTCTTTTGCCATTTCTGATTCTAAGGGCACTAAGCTCATTTTCATCTTTTTGTTTGCTGTGCGTTAAAGTTGTGCCAATGCCCCATACTTGACTGGGGTGGTCATAGTTTAGACCGACCACATAGCGTGCTGGGGTGATGGCATCCCAAAAAGCAGGGCGAGCCTGATACCAACCATCGGCATCTTTGGGTGCAATGTAATCAAATTTCCCCAATTTGGTATGACCATAACCTAAGGTCATTTCAAGACCATCTGGCAGCTTTGATGTCATGGCATGCAAATCCAGTTTGCCTTTGACGCTCACCCCTTTGATGGTGGCATTATATAAGTTAGCAAATACCTCATCACTGGTTTTGGGCGTGGGCGGATTGCCAACACATTCATTGGAATCCAAATGAGCCTTACAATACTCTTGCTGGGCTTTGGTTAGGTTCGGTATGGCTTTATCTAACATGTCCTTGTAACGGCTTTTGAACATGCTCATCTCAATATCCCCCCAAGGGTGCTGATAGCGAAAGCCATATTCGTTGGTATTGGAAGTTTCAGGTTTGACATCAACCGCTCGTTTGGGAAAAGACACATCAGGGTCGTTTTTATGCTGGGCGGCGGTGCTGTTATAGTTGTATAACTCATAAAAACTTGGCGTACGAAAGCCTTTGGCAGTTTTATACAACAGGCTAAAATCAGGTGTCAGATGAACCGCCGCCCCAAAATTATAGCTCTTATTGGTGTAGGTTTTGTTGATGATGTTTGAATCGGTGCTGTGAATGCGTTGTTTGTCCAAGCGTCCACCAAAACTTAAATCCACATAATCATTTGGTGTATAAAGGTTGTTAATGCCCACATATTGGTTACTGCCATGAATGGGGGCGCGTTCACATTCATTGGCATTGCCACAGGCATCTTTTTCTTCTAAGCGTCCAAGGCGATTTTTGACAATCCATGCTGCCCCTGATTGCTTAAATTTGGCTTGCTCCTGTGCTGTCAGCGTGCTTTCATCAATGATGGCATCGCCTTGGGTGGTGTCAATGATTGTGCGTCTGCGGTTGTTGGCACGAAATTGGCTTTTAACTTTATCTGCACCAGCCAACACCGTCAAATCGTGCTGACCCAGCAGGTCAAAATTAAAATCAAGTTTGCCTGTCAAACTGGTACGCCCTTCTTTATAACGGTAATTGTTTTGATATTCATAATGCCCAATTTCACTGATGCCGCAATTTAAATCCACCTTGGGATATTGGCTGCACGATTTTTTAATGTCATGGTTAATGATTTGGATATTTTGTTGGTGTAGGTTTAATTTTGCTTGTTTAAACCATGGCGTGTCAGGCTTAAACTCAAAACCTAACCCATAGCGAGTTTTGCCATGTTCTTGGTTAAACACACTGCTTCTGGCATAGGCAAGTTTTGGAATGGGGGCATCATTAGCACCTGGTCTAAATGATGCTTGTGATGCGTCATTGGCATTTAGATACTCTTGATAATCATCGCAAAGGACAATGGAGCCGCCATTGGCAGGCTTACCGTCATTGCCCAATCTTGCCCCATGATAACTACAATGACGCATATCACGAATGTTGTATGTTTGCTTGGTGTCTTCTAATAACAGTTTGCTGACCAGATTTGGGGTGATTTTGATGTTAAGGCGTGCCAAATACGAGTCTGAACGATAGTCCATGGGGTCAGGTAACAACCGATAAGTGCCTGTATAATCTTTGGCAGAGACAACCTCATGGGGGTGCATGGACGCCAAATATTGTGCTTTTTCAGCATCATTTAACTCAGAAAAATTGCGATTGCCGATACCATCTGGTCGGGCTTTGGTGTAGACATAAGGGTATTGTACGCAGTTTTTTGGGTCATCACTTGCCAAACAGCTTTCGGTGATGTAGCTTGTGCCTGCAAACAGTTCATTGGGCTTTCTTAAATCATATTTTTGTTGCCATGCCCCCAAGCGATATAGGCTTTGGTTGATGCCATTTAGGTCGCTGTGTGCTTTGTTTTCTTTGCCTTTACGGCGAGTGTATTGCACCATCGCTTCCACACGCTCGGTTTTACCTGCCGCTGCCAGCGTCTGACTAAAATGGTCATTTTTGCTGTTATAAGTGGTTTTGCTTTGAGCGCCAAGATTTTTACCAGATTTTAAGACATCGCTCACATCTTTGGTATGAAACGCCACCGAACCGCCCAACGCACCAGAGCCTGCTTCTAGGGCATTACCACCTTTATTGATGGCAACGGCGGCAATGTTTTCAATCTCTATCTCGTTCATCGCCCCAGAGCCTGCACCAGCTCGTTTGGTGGATTCATCTTTGTAGGATTGAATTTGGGCAATACCATCTACGGTAATCCCCACTCGGTTTTTATCCACGCCATGAATGGCAAATCCGCTGCTGCCACCACGCCCCTGCTCAACCACACTCACCCCAGTTTCATAACGCACCAAATCACGAATGCCCTGTACTTGTTCTTTTGCCAGCGTGTCAGCGGTTTTGACCGTTTTGCCAAGCCCTGTTACATCGGTGTCAAACCGAGAAACAGGGGCGGATGGGGCGGCGGTTACCGTGATGGCATCTAAATAGACGACAGGTGTTTTTGTGTCTTTGGCATCAGAGTTGGCATCTGTCTGAGTGTTTTCTTGCGCCCAAACGGATAAGGGCAAAACTGCCACACCAAATAACGCCGCTTTGATGGCAAGGTTTAAGCGGTGCGTGGTCATGGTATGGACTGATGGTGTGTGTGTGATAGATTTTGACATAAAAAATCCTAAACTTTATTTTCTATTTTCTGGCGATGTTTTATCAAGATATTAGCCCAAGGAAAATCTGGCGTATTTATCCAAGAATTCGCCCAAGGCATTGTTTTAAGGCACTGTTTTAAGACACCATTTCAAAGTGCTGTTTATTTCAAAGTGCTGTTTTAAGGCATTGCCAAGGGCGTCATCAACTGTTGGTCAAGCGACTAAACGACTAAGCGACTAAACGATGATGAGGGGGGCGTTATTTGGTCTCTTTGACAGCCCCAAAGACAGCCCCTGCTTTTTCGGCGGTGTCATTGATGCCATCGCCTTTGTCATACTGTAACTGCCCTGCCAACTCTTCGCCATTTGTGCCAAAAAATTGCCCCTTAACATCAATGTCTTTGATGTTGTATAAAAATCCGCCACTGTTGTTATTGCCAATCTCATGGCGATAATCGGACACATCGGCTTTGGCGGTAAAGGCTGTGCCATCAATCTTGCCATCTTTGATGTTAAAAACAATGTCGCCATTATTGTCATTGAGATTGCCTTTCAGGCTGTTGGTGTCAAAATCCACATCAAACTTAGCTTTATTTTTACCATCTAAGGAGAAGGTTTTTTCATAAGTAGGCTCGTTAATGGGCAAGTGCTTGTTGGCAAATTCGGGGCGAATCTCACCTTTTTGATACACATTATCTGCACCATCATCATCGGCGTCTGCATCATCATCTTGGAGGCCAGCAGATGCGGTCAAATCATCGTCATCTTCTTCTGGGGTAAAGTCTTTGGTTAACAGATAACCTTGATGACCTTTTTCCTTGATAATTTCTTCTTTATTGCTATAACCTTTGTCCTTTTTTTGAGTAAGATAGCCTGCCCAAAGACCGTTGTAGGTGAATTGACCTGCCGTGGGCAGCGTGGTGCTGGTATCGGCCCTACCGCCTTGCACAAAATAACTGCGTGTTGGGGTTTGGTTGGCATCGTTATACAGCGTCTCGCCAAAACTGATGTGCTGATAGCTTTTGGCACGAATGGCGGTATACGGCTTATCGCCTTTGGCTTCTTGTAACACGATGGTGGTAACTTGGTTATCTTTATTTAGTTTGGCATCAGGGTATTTTTCTTTAATGGATTGGTTGGCTTTGACAGCATCGGCAGGGGCTAATTTATCAACATGATTGGCTGATAGGTCATAATAGTTGCCATTAAAATAAAATTTATCATGTTGCCCAAAATAAGCTGGCACGGCTTGGGTGCTGCTGCTGACTTTTTTGGTGAACTGCTTCTCTGGCTTGCCCCAAGCATATTCATAATATTCTTCATTATTACTGACAGGGACAATCCCTTCTTCAATTTGGTCATTGATTTTATCATTTAACCCTTGACTGTTAATAATTTCACCAATTGTTTCATTATCCACAAAACTGGTGTTGGGTTTTTCAAAGCCTGCACTAAAATACACCGTTTTTGTGGCGACAGGTTTGGTCGTTTTGTCTCGTTTGCCACCAAAGACCACATAAGATGCGTTGTCATTGGATAAAAATTTACCCGCCAGCTCATCGCCCGACTTACCATAAAATCCGCCTTCTAGCGTGTCTGAATTAGGGTTTGGGTTATTGGGATTGGCTTTTTTAGAGAACAGCTCTTTGATAAAAGGTGCGGTTTCTGTGTTCTCATTAACCAAAGATTTGGCTGTACCAACAAAGCGGTTGCCTTTGATTTTGGCATCAATTTGATACACATCGGTTTCATTGACTTTTTTGGTAGTGTCAAATTGGCTTTTAATATAGTCGCCTTTATTATTTTGCTGATTGGGATTATCATAATAAGACAGCTTGCCTGTTAATGAGTTTGTGTCAAAATCCACCTGATAAGTGGCAGGCGTGTGCTTATATTGAAAGCCATTTAGATAAATGTGGGCGGCACTGACGACATCGCCCTCGTTGGCCTTGCCACTGGCATTGAGATAGACCCCCACTCGCTCATCTGCTGCTGAAAGGGCGGGGCGTTTTTTGACATCACTTAGGTACAGCCAGTTGCCTGTGTAGTTAAATTTACCAGCACTGGGCAGCTGGCTGCTGGCATTTTCTCCATGATAAAACAAAATGGGCATGGGTTTGGGAATGCGGTCTTGGTCATTTTGAGTATCGGCATTTTTTTGGGTCAGGCTGCTGCCTTGTAGTTCAAGATACCCAAAACGGATATTTTCATAAGCATCGGCGGGCTTTTTGGCTTTGGCATTATCAGCTTGCTGATGATTGATGTGAGTGTTGTTGTTGGACGGTGTTGTTAAGTTGCCATAACCATACACTTTAATGGTGTTTATCTTTTGGGGGTCAAAACGATGGCGTTCACTGTCTAAGTGCAAATCAGACAATGCAGGGAATTTGTTAAAATACAAGGGTTTGATGTCATTGGTGGTGATGGGCTGACGCAAGTTTTTACCTTTTCCGATGCCATCAGGGCGATGGGCATCAATACCAACATATAATTTGCCTAACCACTGCTGTATCAAATCATTGCTATAATCTGGGTCATTTTTTGGGCTGGTATCACGAATCTTACCCATCACAAAAAACCCTGCGGCAGCGGCGGTCTTTTGTGATTGTGTCAGTTGGTTGTTATCGCCATTTGGGTCAGTTGTGCTGGTGTTGTTATCCGTGTTGTTGCCCTGATTGTTGGCGTTGTTGGCATTATTGGTATTGTCATGACCTGTGTTCGGTGTTGGTAAAACTGTGCCTTGGGGCAGTTGGGTAACATTGGGTGCATTGGCACTGATGTCATCAGAATGGCAGCCTGTCATCAGAGCGGCAGCAAAAATACTGGCGATGGCAAGGCTAAGGGTGTGTTTTTGGTAGAAAATGTGGGGGGCTTTGACAGTACTCATGGTGATGTCTCGTTTGGTGTGTTATGAAGACCGCTTTATTAAATCAGCCCAAGCATCCACCACGAAGAAAAGTGCAATCAACTCCCATAAACACACAACAAGGCAAAAAGCACAATCAGCCGATGCTGTTATGCTAAGCTTGCTGTCAATCGGACAATCCGCTCACCGTTTGGTAACTGTTAAGATGGGGGATGAAGTTTAGCAATGGATATCTTGGCACTAATGATAATTAGTATCATATAATAACATAAAAATTTACAATCTAGCAAGTTATTTTCTGATATTTTTCTGTGACAATATCAATGGTGTAATAAGATTTTTTGGTAAGATAAATCTTTATGGTTGATAATTTATGGTTGATAAGTAGAATGATGAGCAATAATTAGGGTGTGTTGAACCAATGCTCAACACACCCCAAATCAAATCCATCTATTCGCTGACAAAAGCGATTTTGCCCAGTCCTGCTTTTGATGCCTCAGCCAAAACCTGTGCGACGGTGTCGTATTTACCCTCTTTATCAGCACGCAAATTAATTTGAGGGTTTTTGCCTGCATTAACCTGCTCGGTGAAACGCTGACTTAGCTCATCTAAGCTCAGTGCTTCACGGTCCCAATAAATCCCCCCTGCCTCATCAATGCTAATTTGTAAGACCTCAGGCGGTGCATCATTCACCGATGCCGAAGTTTTTGGTAAATCAAGCGGTACACTTGGATTTAGCACCGTTGCTGTTACCAAAAAAATAATCATCAAAACCAACATGATGTCAATCAGCGGAATAAGGTTCATCTCATTCATGCCGTTATTGTCATGATCACCCAACTCAAAAGCCATCAGAATCTCCTTTATCGTACAATCTTAGACAGAATTTGATGGGCTGTATCAGTTGCCAGATGAGTCGCTTGCTTGTTGATGCGTGTGGCAATGTTATAAAAGATCACCGCAGGTATTGCAACCGCCAAACCCAAACCTGTCATAATCAATGCCTCGCCCACAGGCCCTGCCACTTGTGCCAAGCCTGCTTGACCTGTTGCACCGATGCTATGAAGGGCATGAAAAATCCCCCAAACTGTACCAAACAGCCCAATAAAAGGTGCGATGGAAGCTGTTGTGCCAAGAACGGGCAGACCTTTTTCAAGTTCATAACGATGACGAGCGATTTGTTGGAGCAGTTTTTGCTCTGTTGCCATCTTGCGTTGGTCAAATGGCAAATCATCCAAGTTTTGGATATTGATTTGGGAGGTTAGCTCATCAACAATATTTGCTGTGCGACGCCGAGAGTTAATCACACGCATGATGCCCACAACCCAAGATGTCATTGATAAAGCCAATAAGACAAAAAACAGTGTCTTACTCACCGCATCGGTATGCGACCAATAAAATCCAAAATCCATAAATTCACCTCAAATTTTCAAAACCTAATCAAATGACCAAATATCTGGGCAACTCAACTAAGTTATCATAAGAATTATTGCTAAAAATCAGTTAAAACCACAAAATTAGTTGGTACATGACTCATCTTTTGGTAGTTTTAACGTAATCGGATAAATTGCAGTGCCAACACGTGTGATGTTACCCTCTCTAAACGGATGCAGGCGACCACGACCGATTTGACGGATAATCTGTCGGTCTAATTTGGCATCGCCTGTTGAGCCATTTAAATTGACATTAGAGATTTTACCCTCAGCATCAACACGGAAACTCACTTGAAGCGTGGTGTCAATATCACTTCTTGCTGAACAAAAATTATTCACTCTGGGCTTGGTTTTCCAGCTGGCATTACTGATATTAATGCCACCTTCCACGGTCTGATTTTGGGCAGGCTGACCGCCCCCATGATTGCCTGCTTTTTTGGCGGCATCAGCCGCCGCTTGGGCAGCCGCTTGTCTTGCAGCAGCCGCTTGGGCTTCTTTTTGTGCTTGTTCTCTGGCTCTGTGTTCGTTGTCAAGTCGCTCCTGCTCACGTCTTGCGTTTTCTAAGCGTTCATTTTCAAGGCGTTCTTGTTCAAGTCGCTCTTGTTCTCTGCGTTCATTTTCAAGGCGTTCTTGTTCAAGTCGCTCTTGTTCTTGAATTTTGGCCAATTGTTTTTGCTGGGCAACCCAAGCCTCTTGAAGTCTTTGTTGTTCTAAGATGGCTTCTACATCAATCTCGGGCTCAGGTTCAGGCTCGGGCAATGGCTCAGGTTCGGGTTCAGGAATCGGTTCAGGCTCGGGCAATGGCTCAGGTTCAGGAATTGGTTCAGGCTCGGGTGGCGGTTCAACAACCTCAGGGGTAGTAACCTCTGGCTCTACAACAGGCTCTGGCGTAACAACAGGTTCGCCTGGTGGTTCGGGCGATTCAAGGTCATTAAGTGCGATGGGTTCAGGCACTGGTTCTTTGATGAATTCAATCTCTAAGGGCGGTGTTACAGGTGGTGGTGTTATTGGTTTTATGGTCATATTCGCCAATCCAAAACCTACCAATCCATGCAAGACAGCTGCGATAGAGATAGCCAACACTTTGATTTTTTTGGAATTATCCACTTAAAACACCCATAAACAACTAAATGTAGCACATCTATTTATAGAAAATTAAAAATATTAACGATTATCATTTGTTATATTATAAATAATTTGATTATAAATTGCAACATTTTGGTAAAATTTATTTCACCAAAAAAGCACCAAGCACGCTCATCATCTTATCCTTAATCCAAACCAAGTTAGCACAGTGTTTGGCAAAGTTTAGGTAGGAGCCTAATTTAGGGAGATAGTGAGTGTAATGATTGGTAAAATAAGCCCAAATGCCTTTGTCTGTATAAAGACCTAAGCACTCTCCAACAAGCTCCATGGTAATGATTTTTGCATCAGATAAAGCATGAGTAAAACCTTTGCCTCTTAAAGGTTTGGTTACAATATTTTGATACAAAGTCTCTACCAAAAGATAGGCAACAATGATAAAATCATCATACGACATGGCTTGCTCTGATTGTTTTGTGGTGAAACTTAGGATTGGGCTATGTCGTTTTTGTTTCAAGGGGCTTGGGTTTAGTTGAGAGTGGGGTTACGAGTAGGTCATGGTATTTAGAATCCCTATTTAACGGATGTTAGGGTATTGTAGCATATTTGGGGTTTGTGGGGTGTACCTACTTTCCATGACGGACGATAAGGATGCGGTTATCAAGGTTGGTAATCTGTACTAGGGCGTGCCTGCCCTTTATAACACTATTTGCAATATAGAAATATTTTAGAGATAAACTAATCGTTTTTGCATGAAAAATGGCTAAATCTTGTGACTCGAAGTCAAAAGCTCGTTTGATAGAACGACTATCAAACGAGCTTTTTCCTTGAAAAGCGTGCGATTTTTCGTGATTTTCATTGCAAATACAAAAGGCAGGCATGCCCTATTTTGTTAATAAAAACATTTGTATTATCTCATATAGAGTTGATGTTAATGGTTTGTATTATTCCTTGTTTATCACTTGCATTTGTATGATGCTTTGTATTATAATTTTACTTATTTTTACAAACTTTAAACCAAAATAACCAAAATCAAAAATTAATCACAAAAATCAATCACTCTGGTTGGGTGGTTTTAGCAAGCAAATGGTTATTTTGGTAAAATGGTTGTTTTGGTAAAAAATAAGTTTTCAAAGACGATACACTTCATACACATTTTTGGCATCTTCAATTTGATGCCTGCCTTGTGATTGATTGGGGTGTATCGGTGTGTCAAAGCGCAAAAGCCAACAGGTGGTCATTGATGAATCAATCAAAACAAAACAACAAATCCAAAAAATCCAAACAAGTATTAAAACTTAGTGCCTTGTCTTTGGGTCTGCTTAACATCACGCAGGTGGCACTGGCAAACACAACGGCCGATAAGGCGGAAGCAACAGATAAGACAAACCTTGTTGTTGTCTTGGATGAAACTGTCGTAACAGCGAAGAAAAACGCTCGTAAAGCCAACGAGGTTACAGGACTTGGCAAGGTGGTCAAAACTGCTGAGACCATCAATAAAGAACAAGTACTAAACATTCGAGACTTAACACGCTATGACCCTGGCATTGCTGTGGTTGAGCAAGGTCGCGGGGCAAGCTCGGGCTATTCTATTCGTGGTATGGATAAAAATCGTGTGGCGGTATTGGTTGATGGCATCAATCAAGCCCAGCACTATGCCCTACAAGGTCCTGTGTCAGGCAGAAATTATGCCGCAGGTGGGGCAATCAACGAAATAGAATACGAAAACGTCCGCTCCATTGAGATTAGCAAAGGTGCAAATTCAAGTGAATACGGCTCTGGGGCATTATCTGGCTCTGTGGCATTTGTTACCAAAACCGCCGATGACATCATCAAAGATGGTAAAGATTGGGGCGTGCAGACCAAAACCGCCTATGCCAGTAAAAATAACGCATGGGTTAATTCTGTGGCAGCAGCAGGCAAGGCAGGTTCTTTTAGCGGTCTTGTCATCTACACCGACCGCCGTGGTCAAGAATACAAGGCACATGATGATGCCTATCAGGGCAGCCAAAGTTTTGATAGGGCGGTGGCAACCACTGACCCAAATAACCGCACATTTTTAATGGCAAATGAATGTGCCAATGGTAATTATGAAGCGTGTGCCTCTGGCGGTCAAACCAAACTTCAAGCCACGCCAACCAATGTGCGTGATAAGGTAAATGTCAAAGATTATACAGGCCCCAACCGCCTTATCCCAAACCCACTCACCCAAGACAGCAAATCCTTACTGCTTCGCCCAGGTTATCAGCTAAACGATAAGCACTATGTCGGTGGTGTGTATGAAACCACCAAACAAAACTATGCCATGCAAGATAAAACCGTGCCTGCTTATCTGACGGTTCATGACATTGAAAAATCAAAGCTCATCAACCATGGCGAAGCCAATGGCTATTATCAAGGCAATAACCTTGGTGAACGCATTCGTGATGCCATTGGGGCAAATTCAGGTTATGGCATCAACTATGCTCATGGCGTATTTTATGACGAAAAACACCAAAAAGACCGCCTAGGGCTTGAATATGTTTATGACAGCAAAGGTGAAAATAAATGGTTTGATGATGTGCGTGTGTCTTATGACAAGCAAGACATTACGCTACGTAGCCAGCTGACCAACACGCACTGTTCAACCTATCCGCACATTGACAAAAATTGTACGCCTGATGTCAATAAACCTTTTTCGGTAAAAGAGGTGGATAACAATGCCTACAAAGAACAGCACAATTTAATCAAAGCCGTCTTTAACAAAAAAATGGCGTTGGGCAGTACGCATCATCACATCAATCTGCAAGTTGGCTATGATAAATTCAATTCAAGCCTTAGCCGTGAAGATTATCGTTTGGCAACCCATCAATCTTATCAAAAGCTTGATTACACCCCACCAAGTAACCCTTTGCCAGATAAGTTTAAGCCCATTTTAGGTTCAAACAACAAACCCATTTGCCTTGATGCTTATGGTTATGGTCATGACCATCCACAGGCTTGTAACGCCAAAAACAACACTTATCAAAATTTTGCCATCAAGCAAGGCATAGAGAAATACAACCAAAAAAATACCGATAAGATTGATTATCAAGCCATCATTGACAAATATGATAAACAACACCCCAAAAACACCCTAAAACCCTTTGAGAAAATCAAACAAAGTTTGGGGCAAGAAACATACGACAAGATAGACAGACTGGGCTTTCAAGCTTATGCAGGGCTACGCAAAGGATGGGCGGATTGGACTAATGAAAACAGCCAAAAAAACGCCAAAAAAGGCACGGATAATATCTATAAGCCAAATCAAGCGACTGTTGTCAAAGATGATAACTGCAAATATAGCGAGACCAACAGCTATGCTGATTGCTCAACCACTCGCCACATCAGCGGTAATAATTATTTCATCGCTTTAAGAGACAACATGACCATCAATAAATATGTTGATTTGGGGTTGGGTGCTCGCTATGACAGAATCAAACACAAATCTGATGTGCCTTTGGTGGACAACAGTGCCAGCAACCAGCTGTCTTGGAATTTTGGCGTGGTGGTCAAGCCCACCAACTGGCTAGACATCGCTTATAGAAGCTCGCAAGGCTTTCGCATGCCAAGTTTTTCTGAAATGTATGGCGAACGCTTTGGCGTAACCATCGGTAAAGGCACGCAACATGGCTGTAAGGGTCTTTGGTACATTTGTCAGCAGACTGTCCATCAAACCAAGCTAAAACCTGAAAAATCCTTGAACCAAGAAATCGGAGCGACTTTACATAACCGCTTAGGCAGTCTTGAAGTCAGTTATTTTAAAAATCGCTATACCGATTTGATTGTTGGTAAAAGTGAAGAGATTAGAACCCTAACCAAAGGTGCTGATGCAGGCAAACAGCGTGGTAAAGGTGATTTGGGCTTTCATAATGGACAAGATGCTGATTTGACAGGCATTAACATTCTTGGCAGAATTGACCTAAACGCTGTCAATAGTCGCATTCCCTATGGATTATACTCAACACTGGCTTATAACAAAGTTGATGTTAAAGGCAAAACCTTAAACCCAACTTTGGCAGGAACAAACATGTTGTTTGATGCCATTCAGCCATCTCGTTATGTGGTGGGAATCGGCTATGATGCCCCAAGCCAAAAATGGGGAGCAAACGCCATGTTTACCCATTCTGATGCCAAAAATCCAAGCGAGCTTTTGGCAGATAAGAACTTAGGTAATGGCAACATTCAAACAAAACAAGCCACCAAAGCAAAATCCACGCCGTGGCAAACACTTGATTTGTCAGGTTATGTAAACATAAAAGATAACTTTACCTTGCGTGCTGGCGTGTATAATGTATTTGATACCTATTACACCACCTGGGAATCTTTACGCCAAACAGCAGAAGGGGCGGTCAATCAGCATACAGGACTGAGCCAAGATAAGCATTATGGTCGCTATGCCGCTCCTGGACGCAATTACCAATTGGCACTTGAAATGAAGTTTTAACCTGCACTTTTAATCAGTGGTTTGGATGTGATTGTGGCATGCCAAATCCCAATCAACCAATGAATAAAGCCCCCATCTACCATGAGGGCTTTATTTTATCATCGCTGAGTATGCTCTTAGCGGTCATCACTCAGATTAGTCATTAATTTATTAGCGATTAATTTATTAGTAATCACGCTGCTCTTTGATGATTTTAAGTGATGGGTATTCAAGTACGATGTCATACTCAGCACCGTCTTTGTAGGCTTCTACTTCAAAAACAGGCTTGCCCAAATAATCATCAACTTCAATCTTGGCAACTTGATAGCCACGAGAAGACAACATTTGCATGGCTTTTTGACGATTTTGGTTAAAATTGCTGTCGCCATAAGCTTGTGCTTTAATACGGTCGTTAGCAACTGCGGTGGTAGAGAAGCCAACGGCAGGCAACAAAACAGCAGCACTTAACACGCCAGCCAATAGTTTATTGGTTAAATTTTTCATAGTAGTTTCCTGATTATTATCATTGTAATTCATGTTTATCGTTATAAACAATCGTTATAAATAACTGTGTCGTGATAACCATCAATCACAAATGGGTTAAATGCCTTTTGTCCGATGGCAAATAGGCACAACGCTCTGTTTGTTCTATGATGATGACTTTGTTAATCTCAACACTTGTTTGATTTTAGTGTCATAATCATAGCGGTAAACAGGTTTCGTATTTTACGGATATTTATCCAGATGTCTGTGGTATTTCATAGATGATTTGTAAAATAATTGTCAATAATTATTATCAATTGTAAACTTGTGGCTAATGATGGACAAAACCATGAACAACTTTTTCATCAGATACTAGTTTTTGACAAAATAATCATTATTATTCACATTTTTATTTTTAAATACCATAAAAAATGGTAAAATATGCTCGCTTTTTTGATAGGAGCTGTCATGACAATCACGCCTGTTTATACCACATTCACCCCCAGCAAAACACCCATAAAAATTTTTATGGCTGGCTTGACTTTTCTAATCGCTCATATCAGCCATGCCGATGATGGTCGCACCGACAATCAAGAGCCAATCAATCAAGAAATAGCCACCCTTGAACCCATCATTAACCATGCTCAGCCTGAACTATTGCCCCATGGTGCATTAACCCCAAGAACAGAACCAACACTGGCACAAACACCAAATCCTACCGAAGATACGCTCATCGCCGATGAGGCGTTACTGCTTGATAACCCCGATTTGCTCAATCACGCCCTAAATTCTGCTGTCATGACCAATCATATGGCAGGGGTTCACGCATTATTGCCCATTTATCAAAAACTGCCCAAAGACCATCAAAATGGCATTTTACTTGGATATGCCAATGCACTGGCTGCCTTGGACAAAGGCAACGCCAAAGCAGCCATTGATGAGCTGCGTCGCATCATCGCCATCGTGCCTGAATATAATGTGGTGCGTTTTCATCTGGCAAGGGCATTATTTATGGACAAACAAAACGAAGCTGCCCTTGACCAATTTAATAAACTACATGCTGACAACTTACCATATGATGTGCGACAGGTTGTTGGGCAGTACAGACAAGCGTTAAAACAACGAGATTCATGGACATGGCAAGCAGGCATGAATCTGGCCAAAGAAGACAACATTAATCAAACCCCCAAAAACACCACGCAAGGTCAATGGACTTTTGACAAACCCATTGACGCCATCACCCTAAGCTATCAATTAGGAGCGGATAAAAAGTGGTCTTTGCCCAAAGGGGCATATGTGGGAGCGAACGCCCAAATCTATGGCAAACATCATCAAAATCACAAAAAATACAACGACCATTGGGGCAGACTGGGGGCAAATTTGGGCTTTGCTGATGCCAAAAAAGACCTTGGCATTGAGGCCTATGGTGAAAAAAGATTTTATGGGCATGAGCGTTATACCGACACCATAGGCATACGCATGTCAGCTGATTATAGAATCAATCCAAAATTTCAAAGCCTAAACGCCATAGACATATCACGCCTAACCAACCATCGGACGCCTAGGGCTGACAGTAACAACACTTTATACAGCACATCATTGATTTATTACCCAAATGCCACACGCTATTATCTTTTGGGGGCAGACTTTTATGATGAAAAAGTGCCACAAGACCCATCTGACAGCTATGAGCGCCGTGGCATACGCACAGCGTGGGGGCAAGAATGGGCGGGCGGTCTTTCAAGCCGTGCCCAAATCAGCATCAATAAACGCCATTACCAAGGGGCAAACTTAACCAGCGGCGGACAAATTCGCCATGATAAACAGATGCAAGCGTCTTTATCATTTTGGCACAGAGACATTCACAAATGGGGCATCACGCCACGGCTGACCATCAGCACAAACATCAATAAAAGCAATGACATTAAGGCAAATTATCACAAAAATCAAATGTTTGTTGAGTTTAGTCGCATTTTTTGATGGGATAAGCACACCCTGCTTTTGTTTTTGTAAAAAAATGTACCATCATAGACAATATCAAGAAAAAATCAAGAAAAAAATCAAAAATATAATAGATAATTGTTATTGTTTGTGTTATTATTTATAAATGTAAATTTGCCGTATTTTGTCCATCACAAACGCATTTATCATCAATGCCCAAACAAATACGCCAAATGCACATTGTCAGCATGCCAAAACAGGCATCAACAGACTTGTTTAGATAATACCATCAACCCATCAGAGGATTATTTTATGAAACACATTCCTTTAACCACACTGTGTGTGGCAATCTCTGCCGTCTTATTAACCGCTTGTGGTGGCAGTGGTGGTTCAAATCCACCTGCTCCTACACCCATCCCAAATGCAGGCAATGCAGGTAATGCTGGCGGTACAAGCAGCACTGATAATGCAGCCAATGCAGGCAGTACAGGCAGTACTGGCGGTACTGGCGGTGCAAACTCTGGTGCAGGCGGTGCTAGCACACAAAAACCACAATATAAAGATGTGCCAACCGATGAAAATAAAAAAGATAAAGTGCCAGAAATTCAAGAACCTGCCATGGGTTATGCAATGGAATTAAAGCTTCGTAACCAGATAGGAGAACAGAAAGAAAAAGAACATGCCCCAATCAGTACAGATGATGTTGTAAAACTTGAAGGTGGCTTGGAGCATAAGCCATTTGACAACTCTATTTGGCAAAACATCAAAAATAGCAAAGAAGTACAAAATGTTTACAACCAAGATAGGCAAAACATTGAAAATAAAATCAAAAGCGACAATAAAAAACTCCCTGAAAATGAAAGACTTAATGAAGTGGCACTAAAAGCTTATATTGAAAAAGTTCTTGATGACTATCTAACAAAACTTGCTGAACCCATTTATAAAAAAAATATTAATTATTCACATGATGGGCAGAATAAAGCACGCACTCGTGATTTGAAGTATGTGCGTTCTGGTTATATTTATCGCTCAGGTTATTCTAATATCGACTTTCAAAAGAAAATAGCTAAAATTGGTTTTGATGGTGCTTTATTTTATCAAGGTACACAAACTGCTAAAGAATTGCCTGTATCTAAAGTTAAGTATAAAGGCACTTGGGATTTTATGACCGATGCCAAAAATGGACAATCATTTAGCAGTTTTGGAGGACGAGCTGGTAATCACCATAGTGCAATGTCTTCCCATGAGTACCCATCTTTATTAACTGATGAGAAAGACAAACCAAATGGTCATAGCGGTGAATATGGTCATAGCAGTGAATTTACGGTAGATTTTAGTAAAAAGAGCCTAACAGGTGGGCTGTTTAGTAACCTACAAGACAGCCATAAACAAGCAGTAACCAAAACCAAACGCTATGACATCAATGCCAGTATCCACGGCAACCGCTTCCGTGGCAGTGCCATCGCACATGATAAAAAAGAAGAAAGCAAAACCAAACACCCCTTTACCAGCGATGCTACAAACAAGCTAGAAGGTGGTTTTTATGGACCAAAAGGTGAGGAGTTGGCAGGTAAATTCTTAACCGATGACAACAAACTCTTTGGTGTCTTTGGTGCTAAACAAGAGGGTAAAGTAGAAAAAACCGAAGCCATCTTAGATGCTTATGCACTTGGGACATTTAATACAAATAACGCAACCACATTCACCCCATTTACCAAAAAACAACTGGATAACTTTGGCAATGCCAAAAAGTTGGTCTTGGGTTCTACCGTCATTGATTTGGTATCTACCGATGCCACCAAAAATGAATTCACCAAAGACAAACCAAAGTCTACCACAAACAAAGCGGGCGAGACTTTGATGGTGAATGATAAAGTTAGTGTCAAAACCTATGGCTATGGCAGAAACTTTGAATACCTAAAATTTGGTGAGCTCAGTGTCGGCACAAGCAACAGTGTCTTTTTGCAAGGCGAACGCACCGCTACCACAGGCGATAAAGCCGTACCAACCGAAGGCACAGCCAAATATTTGGGGAACTGGGTAGGATACATCACAGGAAAGGACACAGGAACGGGCACAGGAAAAAGCTTTAATGAGGCCCAAGATGTTGCTGATTTTGACATTGACTTTGGGAAAAAAACGGTTAAAGGCAAACTGACCACCCAAGGCCGCCAAGACCCTGTATTTAACATCACAGGTCAAATCGCAGGCAATGGCTGGACAGGCACAGCCAGCACCGCCGAAGCGAACGCAGGAGGCTACAAGATAGATTCTAGCAGTACAGGTAAATCCATCGTCATCAAAGATGCCGAGGTTACTGGGGGCTTTTATGGTCCAGATGCAACCGAGATGGGTGGGTCATTTGCACACAAAAACAGCGGTGATGATGGCAAAGTCTCTGTGGTCTTTGGCACAAAAAAACAACAAGAAGTTAAGCAGTAATTTAAACACAACGTTTGTTTGGCTGATGGGGTGGATGCTTAATCAAATATGAATGATTAAGATGATAAGCCCAAGCCATGCCAATGATTGATAACAACGATGGCAGATGATGAGTTTTCATTATCTGCCATTATTATTGCTTAGTTACTGTTTGTCATTTGGTGGCATTTTACTTAGGTGGTGTTACTGGTTTTGGTTATGATGCACCATTTTAGAGCAAATGGTCAGATTATTTTCACATCAGACACTTGCCTGCAAAGGCTTATGGTTACCGCTATTCTGCTTAAAAAGCATATACCCTCTGCTGTTTATATGGACATTTTTATGGTAAATACAAAATTTCAACACGCTTTAGGGTATGCCTGCCTTTTGTATTTGCAATGAAAATCACGAAAAACAAGATTTAGCCATTTTTCATCCAAAAACGATTAGTTTATTTCTAAAATATTTCTATATTGTAAATAGTGTTATAAAGGGCAGGCACGCCCTATTAATTTTTATGATATATTCATAAAATTAAGTTAAGTTTTATTTATACTCACCAAACCCCAAAATAACATCTCAAACCTTCTTCGATTGTCTCAAACTTTGACAAATGACTCCTAAGCCATCGCTAACCCATTCACAATCTTTTCAACAACAACGCAATAAAAGCTAAATTCACAAACTGCAAGCTTGTATTTAAGTATCGCTTGCAGTTTTTCCTTAAAATGACTTTAAACTTGTGTAATTCATCACGTTTAGCCACTTCGGTTGTGACTGTTTCACCTAAAATGCTTTTGATACAATGAGTAAACGTCTCGTCACGATAACCGCCATCAACCATGACATTTTTTACTCTGGTGAGTTTTTTACTGCTGCTTTGGTTTTTTAAATAACTGCACTAACCTGCCTGATTTGACCACCTAAAAAAATCACGATGAATGCTATAATAGTTGCCAAGCTCACAAGGCAAATCTTCCCACGAAATGCCTGCACGAATGCGATACAAGATGCCTTCTGCGGTGTTTCTTAAACTGTGCTTGTTATAGATGCCTAATTGTAGTAAAATGGTTTTTAACTTGTACCATTGTTCATCTGTGAGTAAGGTGCGAGCCATAGCGATTTTGATACTTTGACTGGGTTAGAGCTTTCATTGTGCCAAAATCGTTATTTGTTTTGTAAATAATTGTCGGGATGCTCTAGGGCGTGCCTGCCTTTTGTATTTGCAATGAAAATTACGAAAAACAAGATTTAGCCATTTTTCATGCAAAAACGATTGATTTATTTCTAAAATATTTCTATATTGTAAATAATGTTATAAAGGGCAGGCACGCCCTAATAAATGCAATAATTTTAATTTAAATTATTTTAAAACGCTCAGTAAAATGTTAAACTAAGCCATTTGATACAAAATGACAAAATCAGGTGCTTTATGACAACTTATGATGAGATGAAGGCAAGACTACAAGGCTCGATGACAGCACTGGTAACGCCCATGACGGCAGACGGTGCGGTGGATTATGATGCGTTGGCTCGCCTGATTGAGTGGCAGATTGAGTCTGGCACGCACGCTTTGGTGGCGGTGGGAACAACAGGCGAGTCCGCCACGCTTTCTATGAAAGAACACGGCGATGTCATTGAATTTTTTGTCAAACAAGTGGCAGGTCGCATTCCTGTGATTGCAGGAACAGGGGCGAACAACACCGCCGAAGCCATTGAGCTGACCGCCCACGCCAAGGCAGTTGGGGCGGATTTTGTCCTGCTTGTCGTGCCATATTATAATAAGCCCACCCAAGAAGGGCTGTATCAACATTATAAGACCATTGCCGAAGCGGTGGATATCCCCCAGATTCTCTATAACGTCCCTGGTCGCACGGTCGTGGACATGAATGAGGACACCGTGGCACGCCTTGCCGATATTTCCAATATTGTCGCCATCAAAGACGCCACGGGCGATTTGGTGCGTGGCAAGGCACTTATCGAGCGTGTGGGCGAGCGTCTTGTGGTCTTGTCGGGCGATGACCCAACCGCCCTAGAACTCATGAAATTTGGAGCAAAGGGTAATATCTCAGTAACATCCAATGTCGCCCCCAAAGCGATGAGCGAGATTTTTAGCTTAGCTTTGGCGGGTAAGTTTGATGAAGCAAGTGTCATCAACCAAGGTATTGAGCATTTGCACAAAGAGCTGTTTTGTGAATCTAGTCCCCAACCTGCCAAATACGCCCTGCACAAGATGGGCATGATTGACACGGGCATTCGCTTGCCTTTGGTGTGGCTGTCAGCAGGCAATCAGTCCATCATCGACCAAGCATTGCAAAAAGCCAATTTGATTTAACAGCAAGAATAAGTGAGAATAACATGACCATGCTAAAAACAACACTAAAACCAACACTAAAACTAACCGCCCTTGTCATGATGAGCGTGGTGCTACTGACGGGGTGCCAAAGTGTCAAAGGCGTACTGGGCAAGCGTGATAACGGCAGTTTGGACTATGTTCACGCCACCAAGCTACACCCCATCCGCCTACCTGCCAACCAAGCATCCGCTCCATTTATCCCTCTGTATGATGTGCCAGAAGTGGCAGGCGAGATCACCCCGTCGACCAATGAGTCAGGCAAGCAGTACCAATTACCCAGACCACCACAGGTAAGATGATTGTTTGGCACGAGCGTTGCTGTTCGTGCCTTTTTATTGTGTAAATTTATCGTGCAAACCGCCACCAAACACGGAGAAACCCATGCAAAAGCAAGCCCTACTTTATGCTGGCAAAGCCAAATCTGTCTATGAAACGGACAACCCTGATTATCTGATTTTGCATTTTCGCAACGATGCGTCCGCCTTTAATGGCGAAAAAATCGCCCAACTTGACCGCAAAGGCAGAGTCAATAACCGCTTTAACAGCTTTATCATGAGCAAATTGGCAGACGCTGGCATTGAGACCCATTTTGAGCGTGAGCTGTCTGATGATGAGGTGCTGGTCAAACGCCTAAAAATGATACCCGTAGAATGCGTGGTGCGTAACTATGCCGCTGGCGGTATTGCCAAGCGTTTGGGGCTTGCTGAGGGCTTGCCACTTATGCCACCGACCTTTGAGCTGTTTTATAAAGATGACAAATTGGGCGACCCCATGCTTGCCCCAAGTACCGCCATTGCCTTGGGTTATGCCACCGCAGACGAGTTGGAGCAGATGAGTGTGCTGACTCACAAGGTCAATGACGTGCTAAGTCAGATTTTTGATGAAGCGGGTCTTATGCTGGTGGATTTTAAATTAGAATTTGGACTGTTTCATGGGCGTGTGGTGTTAGGCGATGAGTTCTCGCCTGATGGCTGTCGCCTGTGGGACAAAGAAACCAAGAAAAAGCTCGACAAAGACCGTTTCCGTCAAGGTCTAGGCGATGTGGTTGAAGGCTATGAAGAAGTGGCAAGACGTATTGGCGTACCGCTTGACTAACTTGGCTAAGAAGTACACCTAACAAACTTAATATTTGCTACAGGCTTTGTAGGGACGTGCTGAGCACGTCCTTTTAATGTTGATATAACATGCTTATTTCTTACATGCAAACTGTGGTATAAGTCCATCATGCCCCTGCACGTCTGCCCAAAATACAACCATCCAAACCCACCCCAATCCGCCCCAACGATTGACGGCACAGTACACATCTGTTAATATCCATGTTATTTGTAAGGATAACACATGGACACCCTACGCCCCACCGACCTAAAAACCATTTTACATTCCAAACGTGCCAATCTGTATTATTTAGAGCATTGCCGAGTCATGCAAAAAGACGGACGAGTGCTGTATCTGACCGAAAGTAAAAAAGAAAATCTCTACTACAATATTCCCATTGCCAACACCACCGTGATACTGCTTGGCACAGGCACGTCCATTACCCAATCTGCGGTAAGGCTACTGGCAAGTGCAGGCGTGCTGATTGGCTTTTGTGGGGGCGGTGGCACGCCTTTATTTATGGGGAGTGAGATTGAGTGGCTGACGCCACAATCAGAATATCGCCCCACCGAGTACATTCAAGGCTGGCTGTCGTGGTGGTGGGACGATGATAAACGTCTCGCTATGGCAAAACGCTTGCAAATGGCTCGGCTTGATTTTATGAATGACGTGTGGGGGCGTGATAAGGACTTGCGTGGGGCGGGCTTTGATAGTAAATCTGATGAAATCATAAGCTTACAAAATCATTACCGCACCCAAATTTTAGGGCAAAATAGCGTCTCAGACCTGCTCGCCCTAGAAGGACGTATGACCAAAGAGCTGTATAAATTTGCCGTCAAACACACAGGCTATAAGGGATTTAGCCGTGATTATGACGGTGTGGACAAAGCCAATCAATTTTTAAATCACGGCAATTATTTGGCATACGGCTTGGGGGCGACTACCGCTTGGGTGCTGGGCATTGCCCACGGCTTTGCGGTCATGCACGGTAAGACACGGCGTGGGGCGTTGGTGTTTGATATTGCCGACATTGTTAAAGATACGATTATCCTGCCACTTGCCTTTATGTGTGCGTCTGATAATGCTCGTGAGCAAGAGTTTCGTGAACTGTGCCTGTCTTATTTTACCGATTATCACGCCCTTGATGTGATGTTTGAGACGGTAAAGGGGCTTGCTCTAAACAAGGAATTTGAATAAGGATTTTGCATGATTGTTACCTTTATTTCTCAATGTGAGAAAAAAGCCATTAAGCGTACTCGCAAGATTTTGGACGCATTTGCTAATCGCATTGGCGATAACGTTTGGCAAACCAACATCACCGAAATCGGTCTAAAAACGGTGTACGAGCTGTTAAAATCCACCGCCAGTAAATCCACTGCGGTCGCTTGCCACCGTATCGCCACTCGCCACCGCACCGAGCTTGTGTGGGTGGTGGGGAATAAATCCAAGTTTAACGCCACAGGGGGCATAGCCGTGAATCGCACCAAACGGTCTATTTTACACCACGATTGGGAAAATAACTGGCAGTTTTTGGACGGCATTGGTATCATCGCCACATTGGCAGGACTGCTCCACGACATCGGCAAATCCACGATAGGCTTTCAAAACAAACTCTTTGCCACCGCCAATATCTCCGACCCCTACCGCCATGAATGGGTATCGTTAAAACTCATCGTGTGGCTGGTGGGCGACTGCACGAGCGACCAAGCGGTATTTGACCGCCTTGCCCATATTGATGAGTATTTGGCGGATAAGGCGTTGCCGACTTTGTCCGATTTTGGCACGTTGGATAAGGCGGATATGGGGCAACTGCCACCTTTGACCAAATGGATTATTTGGCTTGTGGTAACACATCATCGCCTACCGCCCACGCATGCTTACTATTTTAAAAATCCCCAAAGTTTTAGCACGCCTGATTATCTGTCAGGCGATGTACAAAGTTATTTGGCAAATCTAGAAGCCAAAGAGCGTTGGGTATCTAATAAGGGTAATAAGGCAGACGACTTTTTTCATTTTAAACAGTTTATTTTGCATAACAAACTGTGGCAAAAACAGCTCAAACGCTACGCCACAAAAGCCCAAAACTCACCCTATCTGCAAATCCTTATCAAGCAACACCCCCAAGCGGTATCCGACCCATTTTTACTGCATTTATCACGGCTATCACTCATGACCGCTGACCATAATTATTCTAGCTTAAAGGCAAATGATAAAAAACGACTTTGGGGTAAATTTAACCAAAACTTGACTGCCAATACCACAAAAACCGATGACGGCAAACAAACACAAACCAAACAAACCTTAGACGAGCATTTATTGGGCGTGGCACAATTTACCGCTCAATTTGTGCGGATTTTGCCAACGTTGCATGAAAATCTGCCAACCCTACAAAACCACAATCCTTTGTTGCAAAACACCGATACGGACGGATTTTTGTGGCAAAACACCGCCTTTAAAACCGCTTTAAAACACCGTGAAACGAGCGATACGCACGGCTTTTTTGGGATAAATATGGCAAGCACAGGCAAAGGCAAAACGCTTGCCAACGCTCGTATCATGTACGCCTTAACCGACCCCAACAAGGGGGCAAGGCTTACTGTGGCGTTAGGGCTTCGTGTTTTGACCTTACAAACAGGGCAAAGCCTACGCCAAAAGCTGGCTTTGACGGATAAAGAGCTTGCCGTATTGGTAGGCGGTCTTGCCCAAAAACAGCTTTTTGAATTACAAAACAGCGACAATGACACCGAGATAGGCTCGGATACAGGCAGTGAGTCCGCCCAAAGACTGCTGGACGAATTTGTAGATAGCGACATTGACACGGATTTGGGCGAGCTAAATCTTGGCACGCTCGTAGAGAGCGACCACGCCAAACGGCTGATAGCGTCCCCTGTGGCGGTCTGCACCATAGACCACTTAATGCAAGCAAGCGAATGCAAGCGTGGTGGGCGGTATATCGTGCCGATGTTACGACTGTTTAGTGGCGATGTGATTTTTGACGAGCCTGATGATTTTGACCAAAACGACTTGCCCGCCTTGTCTCGCCTTGTGCATTTGGCAGGGTTGTTTGGCTCTCGGGTGATGTTGTCGTCCGCCACGTTGCCCCCTGATTTGGTGGCAGGACTGTTTAAGGCGTATCAAAGCGGACGTATGATTTACAACGCCAATTTTGGTAAACCTACCCCAAAGGTGGTGTGTGCGTGGTTTGATGAAAATACCAGCAAAGCGGTGCAAGTGGCAGATGATTTTGATACTCATCATGGGCAATTTATCAAAGGGCGTGTTAAGCATTTAAATGATGAACCAGCACGCCATTGGGGTGAGATTTTGCCGATTGATGAAGTGGATAATGAAGATGATGACGAGCTTTATAAGGACATGGCAGGCGTGCTGTTTGACAAAGCCAAAGCCTTGCATGACTTACATCACACTCAAATTCATGATAAAACTGTCAGCATTGGGCTTATTCGCATGGCAAACATCAATCCACTCATCGCTATCGCCAAAGCCATGCACGAGACGGGCGACATGAAAGGGTTTGATGATTGTCAATTTTATTTGGCGTGCTATCATGCCAGACAAGTACTGATTTTGCGAAATCAGCTAGAAGTGCGACTCGATAACCTGTTAAATCGCCATGACCCAAAGGCTCTTGCCAACAATCCTGATATTATAGACAACCTTGCCAAACACCCCAACAAAACACACCACATCTTTATGGTGCTTGCCACGCCTGTGGCGGAAGTGGGGCGAGACCATGACTATGATTGGGCGATGATTGAACCAAGCTCCATGCGGTCTATCATACAGACGGCAGGGCGAGTGTGGCGACACCGTACCGATAAGGTGGCTGTTGCTCCCAATATTGCCATTTGGGATAAAAATATTAAAGGATTAAAAGGCGAACAAATTACTTTTTGCCGACCTGGATTTGAAAGCGAGCGTTTTCCCCTTGCCACGCACCAAGCTAGCAGGCTCATCAAACGGGCAGATTATGAACGCATTTCATCGGTGGCTCGGATTAGCAAATCCACCACGCCAGAACCCAAAAAGAATCTGGTGGATTTAGAACACGCTGTCATGCAGGACTTGATGAATAATGACGGCATCAATGTGGTCAATGCTTATCATAAGCCAGATACCGCCAATCGTTTGCACGTTCATCTGTCTTGTCTGACACCATTTCGCAAAAATCAAAAGGATACGCATAAGGACAAGGATTTTATCGTCAATCCGCTGGATAACACCCTAAACATCTCGTCCTATGAGAGTGTAGAGATGAACGGCGTGGCAAATGCCAAAGAAACCCATGAGATTATCCCAAAGGCAATAACGTGCCAAAATCCCAATCTTGATACATGGCTGACCGCCAATCTATCGGACGAGCTTGCCAAACTTAGGGAGCATTATCCAGATACGTCTGTCAATACGCTCATCATTCGCTTTTGCGTGCTGACCATTCGTGATGATTCTCATGACGGTTATTATTTTGATGAGCGGTTTGGGGTGTATAAGCGGTAAAGCGATAAATAAGTCATCTATGCGATGAGGAATGTATATTTGACATGGATAATTTTCTAAGTCATCTATGCGATGAAATTTATATTATACTCAATTTGTTTCCTAATAACAAAATTTCATTGATATTTTACAAGTATAATGGTTGAAATCATCTTTTAAATATGATTTAATACCCCAAAAATAACAAGGAAATCCCATGACCGCACCGACCCCAAACACCGATTTGACGACCGATGATATCAAGCAGGCGATTGATGAGTTTTTGCTGGCTCAATTTCACAAAAAAGCCGACAAAGAACTAAAACAGCTTGCCAAAGCCACAGAAGCAGGCGACTCTGCCAAAATCGCCCAAACCCAAGAAGCACTTGCCCCCATACAAGCCAAATACCAAAAACAAGCATGGCTTAGTGATGCCAAAAGAATGGCGACTCAGCTAAAATTTGGCACGCACATCTCAAAAGGCGTACACCCCGATGCCAAAGGCGACAACATCACCGCCAACGCCACGACCTGCCCGTTTGTCGGCACGCACACCCTTGATACGCCAAGCCTTGATGCCAACGGTAACGCTGCTGCCCTGCCATTGGCGAGCTTTTTTGATTGGCAAGTGGGCGATGTCAAAATCAGACAGCTCATCACCGACCAGCACCCTGCTTTGGTGGGGGCATTTCATGATGACGTGGCGATTTGCGATGACTATCGGCAGATTTTTTATGACACGCTCACAGGCAAAAAGGACATACCGACCACGCACGAACGCAACAAACAGCTTTTTTGGGCGTTGCCTGATGATGAATATCATCTGATTATACCGCTTTTTGCGTCCGCTCTTAGCCATGATGTTTTTCATAAAATCAATGAGTTACGCTATTCAGAAGCTAACAAACAAGCCCGAGACAATCGCTTTAAAGGCAAAGAGATGACCGCTTATGTGTCGGTTGTGGATTTGGCAACGATACAGCTTGGTGGCACAAAGCCCCAAAACATCTCTCAGCTTGTCAGCCGTCAAGGTGGCAAAACCTACCTTTTACCGTCCTACCCGCCCACCTTTACAGGCAGTAGCGATTTGTCTTTTGCCAAGACGGCAAAGACGATTTTTGGTAAGTCGCTAGCTTATGTGGTCAAAGATGATATGGATGAGCTTTTTAAACTACTTGTCCGTGCCAATAAAAACCACAAAAACACCATAGACATTCGCACCGCTCGTGATGACATTTTGCAAAATATCATCATAAGCGTGCTACAAGTCGCCCATGCTATCCGTCAGCGAGAAGTAGGCTGGTCAAAGGCTTATAAACTTGCCCTGCCCCAAAAATACTGGCTAGACCCCAAGCGTGGCGAGCTTGACGGCGAAGACAAATTCAAAAGAAATCATGACAGCAAAAACTGGCAAAACGATGTACAAAAAGATTTTGCCCATTGGATTCAAAACGAGCTTGAAAAACGCTTGGCTTATTATCAGCAAGAACAAAAAAAGAAAAACAAGCAAGCGGTCGAGCTAGAATTTGGGCGAGCAGAATTTGAGCATTGGCAAAAAGAATTTAAAGACACCTTTAACGCAAGTTTGCGTTTAGGGCAAGGAGTATTGGCATGAGTTTTATTTATCCTAAATCACAGTACTCACTGATAGGCTATGTTCGCCTTGACCGTGTCAAAATCATCAATGCCAATGCCGTCTCCGCCCCCTTGACTTATGGTTTTCCTGCCTTGACAGGATTTGTTGGGGCAACGCACAGCCTAAGCCGTAAAGTATCAAGCCTTGCAGGGTTTGAAAATATTCGCTTGGACGGCGTGCTTGTGGCGTGTTTTGATTGCCAAGTCCAAACCTACCAAGAAGGCTATAAGGACAAAACGTTCGCCCAAACTCGCAACCCCATTTTAAAATCAGGCAAAACCGCCCCAATCATCGAAGAAGGTCGTTGTCATCTCACCGTCTCTTTACTTATCGGTGTCTATAAAGACAGCGTGCAGGATTTGACCGAAGATAAAGCAAACAATCTCGTCCAAAACGTGCAGGAATTTGCCCTATCCCAACGCTGGGCAGGCGGTAGCGTAACGGGCATAAGTGGTGTGCATTTTGTCAAAAAAGACGACATCGATGAGCAAAAATCTCGCCTATGCCCTGCCTTTATCATTACGTCCGCCCATGATGAGCTTGATGAGATTACCCAAGAGTTACAAGAGCAAAACCCCAACGCCACCGCCCTAGATGCACTCATTGAGACGGCGGTATTGCACCACATACCGCCCACAGAGACCCAGTCCGAGTGGACGACCCACTCGGTCAAAAAACAGCGTGGCTGGCTTGTGCCTATACCTGTGGGCTTTGTCGGCATCTCGGACAAATACGACAAGGGACAGATGAGCCGCGCCCGCTCGGACGAGTACCCCACTCAGTTTGTGGAAGCGGTGTATTCGCTTGGCAAGTGGCGATTTGCCAATCGCATAGATGACTTGGATTCTGCGTTGTGGTATGGCAGTTATGATGATTCTTGTGATTTATATGTGATTAAGCATTTGTAATTTTGGTATTGTTAGATATTTATATCTTAATTTACATAGGGCAAATGTAATTTGCCCCTACAAATATCATCAGTTCAAAATGCCATAATTTTAACCTTTAACCAACTTTTAACCCAATAAAGGAAATTGTAATGACCCTAAAAACCCCTTCCGTGCTTGCTTTTGAACGCAAACTTGACATCTCGGACGCAACCTTTTGGCAAACCAACGGCAAAGACAAAATGCCTGTGCTTGTCCAAGAAAAGTCCGTGCGTGGCACAATCAGTAACCGCCTAAAAAACGCCATTGCCAGCGACCCTGCCAAGCTAGACTCTGAAATCCAAAAGGCAAATTTGCAAACCGTGGACGCAAGTTTCTTAGATGAATCGTGCGACACGCTCATCACTCGCTTTACGGTCAAGGTACTGCCCTTTGACGGCAAAGCCAACGTTTGTAATGAGCAAGCCTACCAAAACGCCCTGCTTGATGTGGTACAAGCCTACAAGGACGAACACGGATTTGATGAGCTTGCCAGACGCTACGCTTACAACATCGCCAACGCTCGCTTTTTGTGGCGAAACCGCATGGGAGCAGAGTCGGTGTCGGTGGTGGTAACGTTTGGCGATGAGTCGGTAGAATTTGCCAATGCTCGTGAATTGTCGCTTAACAATTTTGATTATCAAGATGACAAATTGGCTCTTTTGGCAAGCTGGATAAAAGGCGGACTTATGGGCGACAAATTCACCATTTTGACGGTGGAAGCTCATGCCAAAGTTGGGTTCGGACAAGAAGTGTATCCGTCCCAAGAGCTGATTTTGGATACAGGCAGTAAAAAAAGTAAGGTGCTTTATCGTGTGGGCGACATCAGCCAAAACCGTGCTGGTATGCACTCACAAAAAGTCAGTAACGCCATTCGTACGATTGATGACTGGTATTCAGATGCTCAGTTTCCTGTGGCGACCGAGCCTTATGGGGCGGTTACGACCCTTGGCACGGCATTTCGTCAGCCCAAAGAAAAACAGGACTTTTATAGCTTGTTTGACGGCTGGGTTAAAGACGGCAAAATCCCAAGCGAAAACGAGCAACACTACGTCATGGGCGTGCTGATTCGTGGTGGTGTGTTTGGCGAAAGCGGTAAGGAATAAGCATGGTTTACCAAGAGATTAACCTAATCCCAAACGATGACATACCGCCCTATGCGATATGGAGCAAGCTCTACAATCAGCTTCATATCGCCCTAGCAGACGTGGCAAATACACATGGTATTCGTACCATTGGTGTGGCATTCCCCAATTATCGCTATGTGGAGCGAGACGGCAAGACGTTTGCCACGCTGGGCAGTCGCTTGCGGATATTTGCCCCAAGCCGTGATGAGTTTGAAAAGCTAGACCTTGCCAAATGGTTTGACCGCTTGACCGACTATGTGCATATCAAAGCGATAGCGGACGTGGGCGAGCGTGCGACAGGCTATGTGGTGGTAGAACGCCAACAGCGAGCGGGTTTGCAAAAACAAGCCGAGCGATTTGCCGAGTTTAAAAATCTGACGGTGGAGCAGGCGTTGGAGCATTGTTTGGCGTACAAAAAACAGCCAAAGGCGTATCCGTTTATTGAGCTGTTTAGCCAAACCAATCAAGTGCCGTATCGGCTGTATGTCAAACAAACGGTCGTGGATAAGGCGGTGGACGGCGAGTTTACGGTCTATGGCATGCACAATCAAGGCGGAGCGATGACGGATAAGGCAACTGTTCCGCATTGGTGATTGAGTTTGATTGTGCTAAAATAAGGGGTATGATACAGGTTTATGCCCTTTATTTTTTGACTATTTAAAAACTTGATAAAAATCAACTACTTATAACAAGGCTAAAAAACATTGGGTAAATGCCCAAAATATGGCTTTAAGTCTTGATATAAGTGGGTTTTATGTTGTATAATTCTAGTTCCTTATCGCATAGATAACTTAGAAACCCCAAAACCCTCAAAAATCCCTATAAAAATCGTTCCTTATCGCATAGATAACTTAGAAACTTGCTAGACCTTCCCACGTAAGCCCTCCACAGTTCCTTATCGCATAGATAACTTAGAAATCCCTTGTACCCCCCTCTCTCTACCCTCAAAAGTTCCTTATCGCATAGATAACTTAGAAACTTCCCACGTAAGCCCTCCACACTCTCAACGAGTTCCTTATCGCATAGATAACTTAGAAAATTACTACTTGCCAAGCCGATGCCTGCCACGATGTTCCTTATCGCATAGATAACTTAGAAATAACGGCAACAAGCTACAAGCCGAATTGGTTTGTTCCTTATCGCATAGATAACTTAGAAATAACGGCAACAAGCTACAAGCCGAATTGGTTTGTTCCTTATCGCATAGATAACTTAGAAAACAACCAATAGAGGTTATTATGAAAACGTATTGTTCCTTATCGCATAGATAACTTAGAAAATTTTTCCGATACGGCAATGGAAAAGGTTGCCAGTTCCTTATCGCATAGATAACTTAGAAAGTTCAAACCCAAAAGAGATAGAAACCGCTCCCGTTCCTTATCGCATAGATAACTTAGAAAACCGCCCTTGTATTGCCAAAGGCAGGACAAACAGTTCCTTATCGCATAGATAACTTAGAAAAACGGATATTGTGCGTTTTAATCGCATAGAGGGTTCCTTATCACACAGATAACTTAAAATTGTATTGAACCGTATCGCAATACAACTCAATACAATCCACGCCGCACAGATAGCTTACAAAGCAAAAAAATGCTATAATAACCCACATTTTTCAAAGAATTAGGCGTATGCCAAAGGATTTTTATGAGCGAGCAACTTCCTACCAACGACTACAATGCCAGTAGCGTGCGAGTTTTGCGTGGACTAGAAGCGGTGCGAGTCCGCCCTGGTATGTACATTGGCGACACCGATGACGGTTCGGGCTTGCACCACATGGTGTTTGAGGTGGTGGACAACGCCATTGACGAGGCACTCGCTGGGCATTGCGATGAAGTGCTGGTTACCATTCATGCCGATGAGTCGGTGTCGGTGTCGGACAACGGACGAGGCATTCCTGTGGATATTCACCCCGAGGAGGGCGTGTCGGCAGCCGAGGTTATCATGACGGTCTTGCACGCAGGGGGCAAGTTTGACGACAACAACTACAAAGTCTCAGGCGGTCTGCATGGCGTGGGCGTGTCGGTGGTCAATGCCCTGTCTAAGAAACTTACGCTCAACATCTGGCGAGACGGCTATGCCCACACCCAAGACTACACGGACGGCGTGCCTGATTTCCCCCTAAAACGCCTTGACAAAACCGACAAAAAAGGCACCGAAGTTCGCTTTTATCCAAGCGATGAGATTTTTACAGGGACGATTTTTGATTATGACATTCTTGCCAAACGCTTGCGTGAACTCTCCTTTTTGAACTCAGGCGTGCGTATTGTGCTGACCGATGAGCGAGACGGCACGCAACATATTTTTGAGCATAAAGGCGGTCTTGGCGAATTTGTCGGCTACATCAATGACGGCAAACAAACCCTAAACGACATTTTTCATTTTACCGCCCAAAGCACGGACGGCATTGGCGTGGAAGTCGCCTTGCAGTGGTCGGACAGTTATAACGAAAAGGTTTTGTGCTTTACCAACAACATTCCCCAACGAGACGGTGGTACGCACTTGTCGGGCTTTCGCTCGGCTCTGACTCGTTGTCTGAACGCCTACATGGATAGCGAAAACATTGGCAAAAAAGAAAAAGTGGCGGTAACAGGCGATGACGCTCGTGAAGGGCTTGTGGCGATTGTGTCGGTCAAAGTGCCAGACCCCAAATTTAGCTCACAGACCAAAGACAAGCTTGTATCCAGCGAAGTCAAATCCGCCGTTGAAACGGTCATGCACGAAAAGCTGTCCGAGTTTTTATTAGAAAATCCAGCGTCTGCCAAAGCCATTGCAGGCAAAATCCTAGACGCTGCCCGTGCAAGAGAAGCCGCTCGCAAGGCTCGTGAGATGACACGCCGTAAGACCACACTAGACATCGCAGGACTACCCGGTAAATTGGCGGACTGCCAAGAAAAAGACCCTGCCTTGTCCGAGCTGTACCTTGTGGAAGGGGACTCAGCAGGCGGTTCTGCCAAGCAAGGGCGTAGCCGAAAAACGCAAGCGATTTTGCCATTAAAGGGTAAAATCCTAAACGTGGAGCGAGCCCGTTTTGACAAAATGCTATCATCTGCCGAAGTTGGCACGCTCATCACCGCCCTTGGCACGGGCATTGGCAAAGACGAGTACAACCCCGACAAACTTCGCTATCACAAAATCATCATCATGACGGACGCTGACGTGGACGGCTCGCACATTCGCACGCTACTGCTGACGTTCTTTTTCCGTCAAACGCCAGAGCTTATCGAGCGTGGGCATATCTACATCGCCCAACCGCCACTTTATAAGGTCAAAAAAGGCAAGCAAGAGCTGTACCTAAAAGACAATGACGCTCTAAAATCCTATCTCTTGTCGTCCACGATTGACGACAACCAACTGTTTTTGAGTAAAGACACCCCTGCCATTCGTGGCGAGGCGTTGGAGAGTCTATTAAATGATTATAGCCTTGCTCAAAATACCAAAAACCGCCTAAGCCAAAGATATCCTGCCAGTCTCATCGACGCCCTAACTTTTGTGCCAAAGCTAGAAAATGAGATGCTAAAAGACAAAGTGGCACTGCAAGCATGGGCGGATAAGTTGCTAAATGTACTAAATGATAAGGCAGGTGAGCCGTCGCCACAGGTAAGTCTAGAACCTGTGGACGGTGCGGACGCTGAGACCGCCCAAACATTTTTGCCAAAAATCACCATTTTTGTGCATAAACTGCCCCAGCATTATACGCTTGACCCCTTATTTGTCAATTCGGGCGAATACGCAAAATTGTTAAAATTATCAAGCACTTGGAACACGCTACTGACCGATGAGAGCTTTATTAGACGGGGCGATAAGGATTTTGCGGTGAAAGATTTTGACCATTTGTGGGAGCAGTTTATGGCGGAGGCTCGCCGTGGGCTTGCCATTCAGCGTTATAAGGGCTTGGGCGAGATGAATGCCGACCAGCTTTGGGAGACGACCATGGACCCCGAAAACCGCAATATGCTCAAAATCACGATAGAAGATGCCATTGAAGCCGACCGTCTGTTTAACTGCTTAATGGGAGATGAAGTAGAACCCAGACGGATTTTTATTGAAGAAAATGCGTTAAATGCACAGGTGGATACATAATGAAAAGAACAACAAAAATCCTGCTCTATGGGGTGGGATTTTTGCTAATGGCGATTGTATTTTTTGTGGTGGTGGTTATTTGGAAAGTGGCAACGGCTGATGCTTTTGTTCCTGACCCAAACTTTATTGAAAAATCCATTTTTAAAAGCCCTATAACCAATGCCGACATTCCCAATGACACCACGCATGGTGTTATTAAACAATACCAATCAATGCCAACAAATGGAAAATGATGTATTTGATTGCCAAATGACCATTTTTCATGACAGAAAAACAGGTGCAGATAAAATTATCACTTATCAACTGAAAATTGAACCAAGTGGTGATTTTTGGGGCGAGCGTTGGCGATTATTGGACATTAAAACAGCTAATATTGTGGAGAAATAAAATGCCAAATTTATACCGCCTAAAAATATCCTTAGTAGAACCGCATTATCCCATTAACGAGTTGCACCGCATTGTCGAAGTGTCGGGCAACATCCGCTTTGATGAATTGCACCAAGAGATATTTCGCCTGTTTGAACGCCATGACGAACATCTTTGGCAGTTTTTTATCGCTCGGAGCAAAATGGACAGTTTTAATAAACTGTTTAATGATTGTCATGAATACGTTCTACTAGATGGCAGTTGGCAGTTGGCTGATGAGTTATTTGCCAGCGAAAATAAAATCCACCCCACATCGACCACGCTAGATGAGCTAAGTTTAGCCGAAAAAGAATACATCTATTATCATTTTGATTTTGGTGATGATTGGCTACATCGCATTCGCATTGAAAAAATCACCCAAAGCGATGACTTAGACGGCTATCACTTTACCGTCATCAAAGCCGTGGGCGAGATGCCACCCCAATATGCCGATGAAATGGACGAGCTTGCCGATACACCCTTTGACCCAAATAACATCAGTCCTGAGCTGGATTTGGAGCTGTCTTTGTTGTCCGCCATGATGCTTATCGTGGGTGATCCGACCAATCCCACCCGCTTTGGCGATTTGGTGGAAGCGGGCATTGCCGATGAGATGCTAAAAAGAGAGCTTATCAAGCCTTGTGTGAGTCTCACGCACAGAGTGCAACTGACCGCCAAGGGCGAGGGCGAGCTTGTGCGGGCGATGGAGATGCTTGGGATTTGATTTTGGTATTTGGCATTAACATTTTCATAGAGACACACCATGACAACCACGCTATTTGCTACCGACTGGCACGCCCTAATAGACCCCAAACTTGATGATTTTATCGCCACAGGTACCATGGTGCTTGATGATGTGTTTGGTGCAGACGACTTGACCGCCTTACAAGCTGAGAGCGGATTTATAGACTACAAAGAAGCTCATCTTACCCATGGCGAGCGAGAAACCGCCATTCGTGGCGACAGCATTCGCTGGATTGATGAGACCTGCTCTGTGGGGTCGGCGTACCTTGGGGCGATTGACGAGCTTGGACGGTATTTTAACGCCACGCTATATACAGGCATTCGCTCATCAGAAGCCCATTATGCACGCTATCCGTCAGGCTTTGGCTACAAATGGCACTCGGACAACCCCAAAGGGCGAGATGAGCGGGTCATCTCTGCGGTGTTTTATTTAAATGATAACTGGACGGCGGACAATGGTGGTGCGATAACGGTGGTGGATAAAGTGGGCGAGACTACCCAGCTTTTACCACAACTTAATCGTCTTGTGGTGTTTGATAGCAATCTGTTACACCAAGCAGAAATTACCAATCGCACTCGGTTTTCTATTGCAACGTGGTTAAGACGTGATAACAGAGTTCTATAATGACAGATTAAAAAAATTATCAATCAATCTCATCAAATTTTAATTCATAAATTAGGTAATGGAAATTTAAAAGCCTATGAAATTTAAAAGCCTATAATGAAGCATCCTTTAATTAGGATTTGCTTATATTTATGACGGACACACAGGTGAGATTGTTGCCTATGTATGGGGCAGACGAAACCTTGCTACTGCCAAACAGTTAAGGTCAAAATTGATGAGTTTAGGTATAAGTTTTAACAAAATTGCTTGTGATGATTGGGATGGCTTTCTTGTTGCTTTTAAGCACTCTATCAAACAAGTGGGCAAACGCTTTACCGTTGGTATTGAAGGCAATAACACAAGGCTTAGAACCTTTGCTAGGCGAGCATTTAGAAAAACGTGTTGTTTCTCTAAAAACCCAACCAATCATCTTAAAGCATTTGACTTGGTGTTTCATTATATCAACCATGGGTGGGTGTAGCATACTTTTTGGACTGCTAGAAAGTTTTCTAAAATTATTGACATCATGCTAACCGCTCGTTATAATAAATTTTCTAAATTAACCAAAGAATTAATAAGGAGGTAGCCATGCTAGGCCGTTCACACAACTAAATTAATAGACAAACACCAGTTTGTGTAGTTAAGAAGCTTACCACTTACTTTACTATTTTTAAAATTTTAAAAATGGGTGGTAAGCTTTATTAATTTTAAAGGAATAATTCATGTACTATACATCAAAACAAATTAGCTTTGGAATATTAGATGATAAAAATTATGTTATATCATCTGGTAGTAAACAGGAATTAACTGCTGACATTAAGTTTTTTGATAAGTTGGTTGATTTGTGTGATTTTTGTCTAGATGGCAAAAAAGAAATCGATATCATAAACTTCATGAAAGCCAATGAAATTGATGAATATTGTTTACAGTACCTACTAAACAACAGATATATTTTACCTAAAAAAATTGATTTTAGTGATAGATATAGCAGGAACCATCTTTATTATGAAACCTTAGGTTATGATAGTGATTTAGTGCAAAAAGCAATATCTAGATCGCATATAGTATGTGTGGGTGCTGGGGGCATTGGCAATATTATATCTTATCTAACTGCAAGCCTTGGGGTTCAAAAAATAACTTTGGTTGATGATGATATAATAGAAAAAACCAATCTAAATAGGCAGTTTTTTTTAGAGAATGCGATATTGGTTGCAAAAAAGTCGATATAATAAAAAGAGAATTGGAAAACATAAATAAAAATCTAATCATAAATATTATATCTCACAAAATTTCACAAGAAATTTTAGAAAGCATTGAAAATATTGACTTGATAATTAGTTCGGCAGATGATGACTATTGCCTATCTTTGATGAATGAGTATTGTTGTCATAAAAAAATACCAATGGTTGGGGTGGGATATATTAATGATATTTCTACAATTGGACCATTTTATATTCCAGAACTCACATCTTGCTTGTATTGTAATAAGGATATTTATTTGGAAAGAACCAATTATGATGAAAAAGTTATTAGGATTAATAATGCCTATAAGGCTCCATCAACCATAGTAAATAATTTTTTTGCAGGAGCAATGATTTCATCAGAAATCATTAAATTCTTCGCTAAAGATTATGATGGTATGCTAAGTATTAATAATATTATTGGCATACATAATAAAACTTTTTTATTAGAAAAAATAAAAATAGAGAAATCCCCTAACTGTATTTATTGTGGCGGTGAATATCATGTATAAATACAAAAGATTAATTTTAAGCGAAGTATCCGTATCTTCGACCAGAATGCTCATCGGTGCATCTTCAACTATCTATATGATCATCAGTGGTTTGAGCTTGTATCAAGTTGGTATAATAAAGAGTTTTCAAGCCTTGATTATATTAGCCTTGGGGTTTATTGTAGGTCTAATATCCGACAGAATGGATAGAAAGTACCTTTATGTGTTGGCTGTATTCTTTTCTTTTATTTGGCTCTTATTAAGCTATATGGCGGGCAATAGCAATGGTAATAGTTTTGAATTGTTTTTTTTGGCAGAATTATTTAATGCGTTGTCGTTATGTGTCTTTCAAAATAATAATCATGGATACCTTGTAGATACTTATAATAGCCAATTTGATGATAATGATACTAAGAAGATTTTTGGAAAAAAGTCCTATCTTGAATTCTTATTCATGTCGATTGCATCTTTGATTGGTGGCGTGTTGTACCAGATCTTGAAGAGTGATTTATTTTTACTAACTTCAATCATGATGTTTATAGTTTTTATGTTAGGTACGTTTTATTTGCCTAATTGCAAAACAGCAATTGAGAATAACCCTTCATCAAAGATTTTTGATAAAAAATCTTTTGCCTTAATTTTTGAAAAATTTGAATTTTATAAAAAAAGTATATTTCTTTTTTTAATATTTAGTCTCTATTTTCAGATAATTATTCAATATTGGCAGATTATCATTGATATCTTTGATATGGTTAAGAGTAATGAATCTATATTAGGTTTGGTTTTATTTTTAATGATGTTAGTACAGTCTTTTTCTGGAAAAATTCTAGAAAAATATAACGTGTTTTCTGATTTTTATATTTTATCAATATTTTTCTTAGGATTGCTTTTTTGTATTATTTCTCTACAAATACGAGGATATTTAGGGTTGGTTCTATTTGTATTAGGCATATGTGCAAATATTTTCTCCATCAGATATTTAGTTACAGCCACCAATTCAAAAATACACGCCAATATTCCATCTTGTATTAGGGCTAAGTATGATATGGTTTTAAATACTGTTTTAAGATTACTAACAGCGTCTATGCTACTTCTTGTGGGATTTATTTCTGATAAATTTGGAGCGAGTGTAATAGTTTATTTTGGGTTGGTTCTAGGTGCAGTTAGTGCGTTTATAACTCTTAGAGTAAAAGACAAGAATGGTTAAAAATTAAGGGGCTGTAGTAGATTACACAATGTGATATACTAGGGCGTGCCTGCCCTTTATAACACTATTTACAATATAGAAATATTTTATAAATAAACTAATCGTTTTTGCATGAAAAATGGCTAAATCTTGTTTTTTATCGTCAAAAGCTCGTTTGATAGAACGACTATCAAACTTTGCTTTTTCCTTGAAAAACGTACGATTTTTCGTGATTTTCATTGCAAATACAAAAGGCAGGCACGCCCTAATCACTCAAAAGAGTTTGTAAAAGACCATAACCACATCAACGGCATTGAAAATTTCTGGTCGCAAGCCAAACGAATACTTAAAAAATACAACGGAATTAACAAGAAATACTTTCATCTCTTTATGAAAGAGTGTGAGTTTCGTTTTAATTATGGTTTACCATCTCATCAGCTTGAAGTATTGAGAAAATGGTGTGAGGTTTAAGATTTATCTACCACAGCCCCAAAATTAAAGTTGAGTACTTTAAGGAACTCCCATGACCCCCACCTTATCCCTATCCACCACCCTATTAAAAGAGCCGTCCATTACGCCCAATGATTTTGACTGCCAAAATATCTTGGCAGAATATTTGGGCAACTTAGGCTTTGACTGTGAATTTTTGTATTTTGGCGACCCAAATGACAACGGCAAAAACGCCCAAATCAAAAATCTCTACGCCAAGAAAAAAGGAAGCGACCCCACCGCCCCCCACCTATGCTTTGCAGGGCATACCGATGTCGTGCCTGTGGGCGATGAGAGCCTATGGACGTATCCGCCTTTTTCGGCGACTGTGGCTGACGGCTATCTGTGGGGGCGTGGGGCATCTGACATGAAAACCGCCATTGCCTGTTTTTGTGTGGCGTGTGATGAGTTCATAAAGACTTGCCCCAACCACAAAGGCGATATCTCACTGCTTGTCACCGCAGACGAAGAAGGCGTGGCGATTAACGGCACGCACAAGGTGGTATTGGAGCTTGCCAAACGGGGCGAGCGTATGGATTATTGTCTGGTGGGTGAGCCGTCCAGCACAAGCGTGCTTGGCGATGTCATCAAAAACGGCAGACGTGGTTCACTAAATGCCAAACTTATCGTAACGGGTAAACAAGGGCACATCGCCTACCCACATTTGGCAGTCAATCCCATGCACGAGCTTGCCCCCGCCCTTGCCGAGCTTGTGGCGTGTGAGTGGGATAGGGGCAACGACTATTTTCCTGCCACCAGTATGCAAATCTCCAACATAAATGGCGGTACAGGGGCGACCAATGTGATACCAAATGATGTGGAGGTGCTGTTTAATTTTCGCTTTTGCACCGAAAACACCGCCGAGAGCTTACAGGTAAAAACTCACGCCATTTTGGATAAGCATTTTGCCAATTCAAAGGCGACTTATGACATTGAATGGAGCTTATCAGGCGAGCCATTTTTGACCCCAAAAGGCGAGTTTGTGGATGCGGTGGTATCCGCCATCCACGACGTTACAGGCACGGACAGTAAGCTGTCCACATCGGGCGGAACATCGGACGGGCGGTTTATCGCTCCGATTATGAACGCCCAAGTGGTTGAGCTTGGCGTACTAAACGACACCATTCATCAGATAGATGAAAAAGTGGCGGTCGATGATTTGGAGAAATTAACCCAAATTTATGGGAAGATTTTGGAAAAATTGATTGCGTGATGACTTTATAAAAGGGCGAGTGATTCGCCCTTTGATGTGATTAACCCTACCATCTTAATCCAACTTATCCACATCAACCATCTGATAAACATCATAAGCGGGTACTTCATAGGGGTGAGCCGATTTGTAGGCACGCACCACGTCCATGAGCTTATCATCAGGGACAATGGTCTCAACCCGCCATTCGGGGACGTATTCTATTTTGTCAATCTGACCGATGGCAGGGTTTGAGCCTTTTAAAGGTTTAAACTGCCCCATGCCAAGCACTTGCCAAGAGCAATGGCTATATCCGTCAAATTGCCCTGCCCCTGCGTTAAATAGGGCGGTTTTGACGTTTTCTAGGTCGGATTCGGGGATATAAGCGATGAATTTGTACATGGTTTGTCCTAAAATGGGTTGTTGGCGATACCAAAAGCATGGATGATGTTTTTGATATGAGTCCTAAGTACTCTATCACAAAAGAGTGCATTGGGGCAAATCACTTTTGCCTTTTGTGGCAGTCAAGCCATCAAGCAAAATTGGGGCGTAGCTGATGCCTTATGACAGATGGAGAGCGAACTTATCCAAGCAAATGAGAATAAATAATAATTGATAATGGGGTGTGATTTTGTTATAGTATTATTTTTTTACGTCAAATCAAACAAGGAAAATAATGACCAAGTTAACCAAATTTTTTAGCGCACCATGGCTTAACCGAAATGAAGGTGTTCGCATGGCGGTTACGGGATTTTGGGTGTTAATTTTTATATCCTTTTCAAAAATTATCTATTCTTATTTGCCACTTAATCAAAATAATTGGGTATTAGTTTGGCTTATGATTTTTGTTTTAGGTTTTGGCATTAATTTTTTGGTAAATGCTTATTTTTCAAAACGTGATTATTCTGATGAACAATTAAAATGGTTTAATAAAATAGGTTATGGGTTGTTGCTAGTATTTACCTTGTTGTCTTTTGGCGTTATTTATTACAGTTAACACAATTGAATTTTACTACGGAAACCGTTCGCCACAAACTTGCCTGCGGGTAACGGTTTTTCGTATTATGGGCAGGCATAGCTTACCAATGGGCGTGTGCAACACGCCCCTACAAAGGCATTATTTAAAGAGATAAAATTGATATGAATTGGGGTTAATTTACCATAATGTACTATTATTGCTTTAAATATTTGGTTTGGGTTAAAGCTTGGCAAATGTGTGTCATGCTTTTTTATTGCCCTAATATTTGTTATAATGTTACCAACTTGACGGAGTGCAACCCAAAGTTGCCGAGATTGTGGTTATGCCACAAAATCCGTTGAACCTGATGCGGTTCGTACCGCCGTAGGAAATCAAGTTTTCAAAATCTTAAAAATTCTGTATATTATTGATTGATATCAATAATTCTTTTTCATCATAAGATTTTTGATGGCTTGATTTGTTTATTAGCCATTTAAAAAGGATATTATGATGAGCCAAATCGCAAATCAATCCCCAACCGAACTTATCAATCAACACGAACAGGACGCTAAGGATTTAACTCGTATCCTGCCTGCGTCCAAAAAGGTGTATGTGCAAGGCTCACGAGCGGACATTCGTGTGCCGTTTCGTGAGATTACGCTGACCGACACGCCCATAGGTCTTAGCCAAAATGGTAAACAGGACGGTTTTGAAAAAAACGAGCCGATTTTGGTGTATGACACATCAGGCGTGTATACCGACCCAAGCGTTCACATTGACCTAAATCAAGGCTTACCCAAACTGCGTGAGACGTGGATTGCCGAGCGTGATGATACGGACGTTTTGGACGGTTTGACATCGGATTTTGGTAAAGCTCGGCTAAACGACATTCGCACGGCGGACATTCGTTTTGCTCACATTGCCAAACCCAGACGAGCCAAACGTGGCAAAAACGTAACCCAAATGCACTATGCCAGACAGGGCATTATCACGCCTGAGATGGAGTACATCGCCATTCGTGAAAATGGCAAACAGCGTGATGGCGTGGATTTACGCCAACATCAGGGGGAGAATTTTGGGGCGAAAATACGAGAGATTACCCCTGAATTTGTGCGTAAAGAAGTGGCAGAAGGGCGAGCGATTATTCCGTGTAACATCAATCACCCAGAGAGCGAGCCGATGATTATTGGGCGAAATTTTTTGGTAAAAATTAACGCCAATATCGGCAACTCCGCCCTAGGTTCGTCCATTGATGAAGAAGTCGCCAAAATGACGTGGGCGACACGCTGGGGAGCGGACACAATTATGGATTTGTCCACAGGCAAAAATATCCACGAAACACGAGAATGGATTATCCGCAATAGCCCTGTGCCGATTGGGACGGTGCCGATTTATCAGGCGTTGGAAAAGGTAGGTGGCGTGGCGGAGGATTTGACGTGGGAGATTTTTAAGGATACGCTCATTGAGCAGGCAGAGCAGGGCGTGGATTATTTTACCATTCATGCAGGGGTGCTACTGCGTTATGTGCCACTCACCGCCAATCGCTTGACGGGCATTGTCTCTCGGGGTGGGTCAATCATGGCACAGTGGTGCTTGGCTCATCACAAGGAGAATTTTATTTATGAGCATTTTGATGAGATTTGTGAAATCGCCAAAGCCTATGACGTGGCGTTTAGTTTGGGCGATGGGCTAAGACCAGGCTGTATTCAAGATGCCAATGATGAAGCTCAATTTAGCGAATTAAAAACGCTTGGCGAGCTAACCAAACGCGCGTGGGAGCATGACGTACAAGTGATGATAGAAGGGCCAGGGCACGTTCCCATGCACATGATTAAAGAAAATATGCAGATGCAACTCACGCATTGCCACGAAGCCCCATTTTATACGCTAGGGCCTCTGACGACTGACATCGCCCCTGGCTATGACCATATCACCAGTGCGATAGGGGCGGCGATGATTGGCTGGTATGGTACGGCAATGCTGTGCTATGTTACGCCAAAGGAGCATTTGGGTCTGCCCAACAAAAAGGACGTAAAAGACGGTATCATCACTTACAAAATCGCCGCCCACGCCGCCGACCTTGCCAAGGGACACCCGCTTGCCCAAGTGCGTGATAATGCCTTATCTAAGGCACGGTTTGAGTTTCGCTGGGAAGACCAGTTTAACCTTGCCCTAGACCCTGACACAGCAAGGGCAATGCACGATGAGACCATGCCAAAAGAAGCCCATAAATCGGCACATTTTTGCTCAATGTGTGGTCCAAAGTTTTGTTCGATGAAAATCACGCAAAACGTGCGAGAATACGCTCGTGGCATGGACGAGATGAAGGATAAGTATAAAGAAGGGGGCAGTCAGCTTTATCGGGTGGTGTAGTGATAGATTGCAATAAGGAAAAAGGGCTTAGGGTCAATCATCGCCCCTAGCTCTCACCTTGCTTATCGCATTGTGTCCGTCATCACTTATCATCAGATAGACTTCGCAGTTTTTGGGGCGGACGGCAAGCTCAAATTCTCTAAATTTTATCATGTTAAACAGGCGTGGACACTCGCCCCCATGATAGCCAAGCATAAGTTGCCACATGAGCATACCCAGCCACATACCATGCGTAAAGACCACATAAGTACCGTCTGGTAAGACATCAAACGCATCACGCACCGCCTTAACACGCTCTGCAAGGTTCACAAAATTATCGGTCGTGGGGCTGTCGGTGTGGGCTTTGCGTTAGTTACCCAGTAGTCGTCCGCCATTTTGACGATTTGGGGCAGGGTTAAATCCTTGATATGCTCATAATCTAGGTAATTAAACTCCCGCAAATCATCAATCTGCACAGGAGTCATGCTCGTCCTATCCAAATAAGGCTGTGCCGTCTGGTGCGTGCGAATGTAGGACGATACAAAGACCTTATCAGGCGTGGGGACGTGTGTGATGAGCCAGTCCGCCACGTCTGTGGCTTGGGTCTGTCCGAGCTTGGTAATGGCAATCTCGTGGTTTGGGCGAATGGCGTGTCCTGCGTTGGATTCGGATTGGGCGTGGCGGATTAGGTAGAATTTTTTCATGGTGTTTGGTTTTGGACTTATCTTTGATTTTGGGGGCTAGCAGTATGATGATTGTAGCGTGATTATTGTAAAAATGCAATGAATGGGCGTGGGTTTGGGCGGTGCGTGGTGTGTATTTATGACTGAACAAAAAACCAACGCCATGTTGGATTTTTTGTTGCTTTGAAGTAGTTTGTACGCTGTTTTGGCATTATTTTGCTGTTAGCATTCTAAATCCTGCATAACCCACAAAAACAAAAATGCTAACTGCCAATAACTGCCCTACACTTATGGATTTGCCTATGATAAGTCCATAAATCAACCCAACAAAAACAACCCCGACCCACAACACCGCAAGCCCTGCAAATATCATTCGCCACGCCCTGCCAAATACGCCCAATTCATGAAGTGGCGTAAATTGCTTGGGTAGGATAATGTCGGTATTAAAAATAGCGATGAGTATTAGCATTATATTTATAAGGGATAAAACAATGGCTTTGCCATTTTGAATATTGCCTTCTGTCATTATTTTTACCATAAATAGAATATAAATAAGAGCGATAAGACAACGGATAATGCTAAATTTCATGGTATTTTCCAAGATTATTCAGTTGGGCGTAGAGTACATATCACGCACCTTTTATACAATAAAATAACCCAAATTTGATAATTTCACAAGGGAGAATTGCAATTTACTTCCTGTCAATTTATCCAAAAACCTTATCTATTAAAAATACCTAAAAACATATTGGTGCGTATTACGCACCCTACCATACTATCAGTTTGTCATCGCTGATAAAGGCTATATAGGTCTTGAACACAAAGGACTTATATAGCCTTTATCAAAAAGCACAAAAACAAACCCCAAGACAAAGAGATAACACAGATTAACAAAGCCATTGGTAAAAGACGTATCATCATAGAACACATCAATGGCAAATTAAAAGTGTTTAAAATACTAAGCACCACCTACCGCAACCACCAAAGAAGGTTTAACCTAAGGGTGAATTTGATTGCGGGGATTGTGAATAAGATGGTTTAGTTTCGCAAGGGGTCTATTGATTATTTTTAAGTTACAGGGGTGAATTGTAATTCTCCCCTGTAAAAATTAATGACTTATATAAAGTTGAGAGTGAAATTAAGATTCTCAATCATTATGGAATAGACTATTCTTTGGTTGTTTGTCAATATGCTCCTTACAATCTTTATGATTTTTTGATATATCTCATGATATGCCCGTGCAATAGATTAGCAATTCTTTTGCTGAAATACATAAAAATACTCATAATAATCAAATATATATAAATTGATATCTGGGTATTTATATAAACAAAACCCATAAATACATATACAATGCATATCAGTAGTAGATAAAATAAGCTATTACTCATAAATAAATTTCCTTTTCTTTTCTAAATAGACTTCCTGCAAAACCCCTCCCATGCTAAAATACCTCAATGAACTACGAAGCATCCACACACTTATCTGATGAGAAGTTTAAACGCTTAATTGGCGTTGAGCGAGAAGTCTTTAACAGCATGCTTGCTTGTTTAGAGCAAGCACAAGCGACCATACACAAAAAAGGTGGTAGGCGTAGAGTGCATATCACGCACCTTTTATACAATAAAATAACCCAAATTTGATAATTTCACAAGGGAGAATTGCAATTTACTTCCTGTCAATTTATCCAAAAACCTTATCTATTAAAAATACCTAAAAACATATTGGTGCGTGTTACGCACCCTACCATTACTGAACCTCTTTCAAGTAGTTTAACAACCATGACTATTCTCCTACTGAGTTAATTTTAATAAGATAAGGTATTTTCTTATCTCGTACTTTTTTACCAAAATCTTCGTAATATTCTGTGCTGTATGTTAAACATACCAAATCACCTTGTTTGGCATTTTTTAACATTTTTTTATTTTCTTGATAGAGATCAGATTTTGATTTTGCAAGATTTGCATTTCTGACAAAATGCAACTCCTTACCATGATTATTTTTAATTGAAAAATAATCAATGTTTCTATTTCTAGGGTCATCAGAATCAGGGGAGGAATAAAACTCAATAAGATGTCCACACTCATCTTTTGACGCTGATTGGAGTTTTTTTGTTTCATTGGGTTTTAAGTAGAAATAATAAACAGCAGAGAAAAATAAAGCCATCACAACAATAAAAATGATTTGCTCTTTAAAAGACTGCACAAGATGTTCTGTTGAGCCGTATTCTGGTTCTTTTGACATATAGTTTATTCCCAGTAATTGGCAGTAACACCAAACTTTAACTTAGCGTAATTAAATGCTGTCATTTTGCTTGCTCCTTATTTTTACCAAAAATTAATTCAATGTATATAATAACAATAATTAAAATCAAAAACCACTTTGCATATCCAGTTTTCTCAAAATAACTTTGCACTCCATCTATATCACTCTTTGGCGTAGAAACATAGATGATTTCTTGGGTCGTTTGGTTGACAAACTTACCTCTAAGGATAATAACATCATTAATATTATTATTCTTTCTATCTGTAAACGAGACAATACTCACACCATAACCAGTAAAATCATAGCCAAAATTTTTTTATCAGAGCAAAGGGCATTTTCTGTGCCAACAAACTCGCCACATTTTGCACTATATGCCCTACCATGATTATCCCTGACATAGACTCTTGCAACTTTTTTATTATTGACATTATAAGACAAACCATCAGGTAGGGTAATTGGAATGTGTTTAGCACCCTGCACAACATTAGTAATGGGCTTTATAGATAAAATGATTGGTATGGGTAATAAAATAAAAAATAACCGTATTCTATTCTTTCTCATCTTAAAACTACACTCATTATCAAATTAACTAGTGGTAGGCGTAGGGTACATACCACGCACTTTTTTTATACAATAAAACAACCTAAATTTGATAATTTCACAAGGGCGAATATCATTCGCCCCTGCACGTTCAAATTTTAAAATATATCTTTATTGGGTTCTGGTTCAAAAAGTATGCTACAAGGAAAACCGTTCGTGGTGAGCTTGTCGAACCATAACGGTTTTCCTACCCTTCGACAGGCTCAGGGTGAACGGAAAACCTAGTTCAGCATACTTTTTAGACTACTACCCTTTATTGAATATCTTTCATTTAAAAGCGTGTGATACACACCCCACAAAATGCCTAATTCTCCACTTTTTCTGCTTTTTCCACACGCTCCACGCCTATCCCCACCACACTCAAAAACCCCTTTGGCAATGCTCCGCCACGCCCTGCACGTTTGCCCTGATAGCTTGCCCAGTCGGCAGGTTTTAGGGTAAGTGTACGCTTATTGGTGCGAATGATGAGATTGTCCGTGTCAGCTAAGGCACACACTGCCACCAGCGTTTCGTTGTCTTTTAGGCTCATGAGTTTGTTGCCCTTGCCCTTTGCCAGTACGGGCAATTCATCACGGTTAAAGATAAGCAGATTTCCGCCACTACTCACCACCGCAATGTGCGTGGCGTTGTCCACAGGGGCAAATGGCAACAGGGTCGCCTCGCCCAGATTGACCACCGCTTTACCTGCTTTTTGGGCGGTGTCTAGCCCTTTGGTGTCGGTGATAAAGCCATAGCCTTGACTGCTGGCTAGGATAATGGGATAACTGCCAAATAGGGCTTGCTCAATTTTTACGCCATTTACCAAATTAAGCATACTGCTAATCGGCTCACCCTGCCCACGAGCGGACGGCAGACTTGCCGTGTCTAGCCCATAGCTACGCCCCATGTTGTCAAGCATGATGAGTCGCTCCCCCGTCTTGCCAAGGGCGTGCGTGGCGTACTCATCGCCTGTGCGAAAGTTTAGGGCGACAGGGTCAATCTCATGCCCTTTTGCCATGCGAATCCAGCCTGCCTTTGAGATGATGACAGTTACGCTCTCGCTCGGGGTCAGCTCGGACGCTTTGATGGCGACAGACTCTTCACGCTCCACGACAGGCGATTTGCGTTTATCGCCATGCGTTTTCATGTCGGCGGTTAGCTCGTCTATGAGTAGGTTTGTTAGGCTATCGGGGTTATTCATTTGCTCGGCAATGATAGCTCGCTCTTTTTGTAATTCATCTTGTTCGGCATTGAGTTCAATCTCTTCTAATTTGGCTAATTGGCGAAGTTTGATGTCAAGAATGGCGTCCGCTTGGGTATCGGACAGCCCATAACGGCTCATCAAGACCGCCTTGGGGTCGTCTTCGGTGCGAATGATGTGAATGACTTCATCAATGTGCAAATATGCAATGAGCAAACCTGCCAAGATGTGCAAGCGTTTGTCAATCTTATCAAGGCGGTTCTGCAAACGTCTTAGCACCACACTACGGCGTGATGAGAGCCATTCGGATAGGATTTGTTTTAAATTTTTGACTTCGGGTTTGCCATTTAGCCCAATCATGTTCATATTGACCCGATAGGACGTTTCTAGGTCGGTCGTGGCAAACAGATGAGCCATGATTTTGTCAATCTCAACCTTGCCCCGCTTAAACTCAATGACAATGCGGCAAGCGTTCTCGTGGTCGGATTCGTCATTGATGTCATTGACCCACGGCAGTTTTTTGTCGGTCATGAGTTTGGCAATCTGCTCAATGATTTTTGAGCCTGAGACTTGATAGGGCAGAGCGTCTATGATGACGGTGTTTTTGTCTTGTTTATCAATGTGATAAGTTGCTCGCATTTTGTAATTGCCACGCCCTGTTTCGTACATTTTGACAAGTTCATCTTTTGGCGTGATAATCTCGGCAGATGTCGGCAAATCAGGGGCAAGCACCGTTTTGCATAGCTCGGCTGTGGTGATGTCGGGGTTTTTTAGGAGCTTGATACACGCCTTGACGGTCTCGGTGAGATTGTGGGGCGGAATGTCGGTCGCCATACCCACGGCAATGCCTGTGGTGCCGTTTAGTAAGATGTTTGGCAAGCGAGCAGGGAGCGTGGCAGGCTCGCTCATCGTGCCGTCAAAGTTGGGGATAAAATCCACCGTACCTTCGCCAAGCTCGGACAACAGGGTGCTGGCGTAATTGCTCATCTTGGCTTCGGTATATCGCATGGCGGCAAAGGATTTGGGGTCGTCAGGACTGCCCCAGTTGCCTTGCCCCATGACAAGCGGATAGCGATAACTAAACGGCTGTGCCATAAGCACCATGGCTTCATAGCACGCTGTATCGCCGTGGGGGTGGTATTTGCCAAGCACGTCGCCCACGGTGCGGGCGGACTTTTTGGGCTTAGCGGTATGGCGAAGTCCTAACTCATTCATGGCGTAGATGATACGTCTTTGAACGGGCTTTAAGCCGTCAGCGATGTGCGGTAAGGCTCTGTCCATGATGACGTACATGGCGTAATTTAGGTAGGCAGATTCGGTAAATTCGGCAATGGAGCGGGTGTCAAAATCGGTTTTCATGGTGTGGTGTCAATAAAAAATTTGGGGTATTGTAGCAAACTTAATAAAAAATGGCTATTTGTCAGGAGGCTAAAAATATCCCTACCCAACACCCTAAATTTGTGCTAATCTAATAGGGCGTGCCTACCCTTTATAACACTATTTACAATATAGAAATATTTTAGAAAAAACTAATCGTTTTTGCATGAAAAATGGCTAAATCTTGTTTTTCATCGTCAAAAGCTCGTTTGATAGAATGGCTATCAAACTTCACTTTTTCCTTGAAAAACGGGCGATTTTTCTCATTTTTCATTGCAAATACAAAAGGCAGGCACGCCCTACCCAAATCCCTTATTTTATTAAGCCATTAGGTTTTATTAGCCATTAGGAGCTATCATGGACATCAACAAACACAAAGCCGATTTGCTTGCCCTAAAAGCAGAGTATGAATACCGCATTGACAAAATTACCAACCACCTAGAACACCCCCAAGATGAGCTAGGACATCATTGGGATGACCAAGCTGTTGCCGCCCAAGAGAATGATATGCGTAAAAATTTGCTCATCGAAGCCCAAGAAAACCTTGCCAAAGTCAATGTCGCTTTGTCTCGCATTGAAAACGACTTGTATGGCGAATGCAGTGAGTGCGGTGAAGAGATAGAAGAAGGGCGACTGGATGCGGTACCATATGCCACAGAGTGTATCAAGCACGCTAAGTAAACATATTGCTATTTTTTATTTTTTACTCCAAGGACGTTATTATGAGAAAATCTTATCTTTTTGCCCTGCCGATGGCAATTGGCTTGTTCGGCTGTAATCAGCAAGCTCCCACTCCTGAACCAAAACCTGCTGACAGTGCCACGACCAGTCAGTCCACGCCTGCCCCTGAGTCTGCCAATGACCTACCAGTGGACGCTCCTGTGGTACACGTGGCGATGACAGGCATTGATGAGCCGTTTACTTTTAAAGATGAAAAAGGTTCGCTCATAGGATTAGAGTATGACATCATGCAAGCGGTGGGTCAATCCCAAGGATTTAAGGTTGATCCGATTGTCATCTCTCCAAGCGACTTACTGTCAGGATTGGATGCCAAAAACTATGATTTGGTAATTGCGGTCATGGGTTATACTGATGAGCGTGCGTCTAAATATGGTGTTTCTAAGTCTTATTTTTCAACACCATCAGCGATTATGCACATCAAACCTGAGCTGACCATTAACAGCTACAAGGATTTGGCAGGCATGAATGTGGCGGTTGGTAGCGGTTCATTCCACGAAAAAGACCTAAAAGAGATGGGAACAACCAAATCATTAGATACACTTGATAGTACTTATTTGATGTTCCAAGGCATGGTACAGGGCAAATATGATGCCATCGTCCAAGACCAAACCATGCTCCAATATACCGCCACCAAATACCCTGATGTCAAAACCACCATCTCGCCTTATTATGCCGATGAAAAAGAAGGTAATGACGATGTTGTCATGATTATGCACAAAGACAACACCGAACTGCTTGAAAAAATCAATCAAGGCATTGATGAGATTAAAGCCAATGGTAAGCTTGATGAGATTTCTCAAAAATGGCTGAACGCACCTGCACCAAAATGATTTGACAAGATTTTGGAAATCATCCATTAATTTTCCCAATCATCAAACAAAAAACGGTTCAATCGCATGAACCGTTTTTTATGGTCAAGTGTTTAGGGTAGGCACGCTCTAAATCTTAACCCACACTTCGCCTTGCCTTGACCACGCTTGGCTGTTGCTCGATTTTTGCAAGCAGACGAGACAAATGCTCAATGCCTGCCACTTCCACAAAGAATTTCATCTGAGCGTCCATGCCATCATCAAAGACTGTCTCGGCACGTTGGATATTGACTTTCTCACGGTCGATGACATTAAACAAATCCCTAAGCAGTCCGTCAGTGGCGTGAGCGTCCACGACCACACAGACAGGCTGATACCGCCCAAACTCCGCTTGCCAGTCGGCACAGACGACCCGCTCGGGCTCTTTTTGGGCGAGCCGTGACAGCTCCACGCAGTCGCTACTGTGGATACTGATCCCATTCATGAGCGTGATAAAGCCTGTGATGGGTTCGCCATGCACGGGGTTACAGCATTTGGCAAGGTGTATCTCGACATTGTCAAGCCCATGCACGTCAATCTTGTATTTGTTGGGGCGAGTTTGGGGTTTGGATTCGATGTGCGTTTCGCTGACATTGGGCGTGCTTAGGTTCAAGTCCTTGATGATTTTGCCTGAGATTTGGCTAACTCCAATCTCGCCCATGGTGATGGCAAGATGCAGCTCATCTTCGCCCTTATAGTCCAGCTCTCGGCACAGCACACCAAGATCCACACCCGACACCGCCACGCTTAGTCGCTCTAACTCACGCAGTAGCAGGGCTTTGCCCGTTTCGATGTTTTTGTCACGGTCTTGTTTATTAAACCATTGACGTAGTTTGGATTTGGCACGATTGGTGTGGATGTAGCCGAGCGATGAGACAAGCCAGTCACGGTTCGGCTCACGGCTTGATTTGGTGATAATCTCCACTTGGTCGCCAGTTTTGGGCTGATGGGTCAGTGGCACATAACGCCCGTTTACCCTTGCCCCTTGGGCACGGTTGCCAACTTCGGTATGCACATAGTAGGCAAAGTCAAGCACGGTCGCCCCTTTGGGCAGCTCGGTGATGTCTCCGTCTCGGCTAAACACGTAGATTTGTTGGACGTTATCAAGGTTATCAAGCTCTATCTCGTCGCTCTCGCTTTTGTCTCCGCCTAAGAGCTGTCTTAGCGAGCTGATTTTGGCGGTGAGATAGTCATCTGTTTTGCCCTTTAAGCCCTCTTTATAATTGACGTGCGACGCCTTGCCAAGCTCCGCCTCAAAGTGCATGTCAAAGGTGCGAATCTGCACTTCTAGGGTACGGTTCTGGGCGATGACGACCGTGTGTAGCGACTTGTAGCCGTTGGGTTTGGGGTTGGTGATGTAGTCATCAAACTGCTCGGGGACGTGTCGCCACAGTCCATGCACCACGCCTAGGGTGTGATAGCATTCGGCGTTGGTGTTGACCAGTACTCGCAAGGCTCTGATGTCATAGAGTTGGTCAAAGGATAGGTTTTTCTTTATCATCTTGCGATAGATAGAGTAGATGTGTTTGACACGCCCTGAGACTTCGCATTTGATGCCGACCCGATTTAGCTCATCGGTGAGTGTTTGCTTGACTTCTTCGATGTAGCACTCACGCTCGCTCCGTTTTTGGGCAAGCAGACTGGCGATACGTTTGTACTCATCGGGGGCAAGATAGCGAAAGGCTAGGTCTTCTAACTCCCATTTTAGCTGAGCGATGGATAGGCGATGAGCCAATGGAGCGTAGATGGTCATGACCTCACGAGCCACTCGCTTTTGGCGGTCGGGTGTGGCAAAGGACAGCTCACGCATGGCAAAGGTACGCTCGGCAAGTTTGATGAGCACCGCCCGCACGTCATTGGTGGTGCTAATGAGCATGCTGTATATGGTGGATAGCTGTTCACGGTTGTTATTTTCAAAATAATCTTCAAGCCGTTTGTTGCCCTCTATCGCCTCAGACAGTCGCCCCATGGCAAGCGTGTCTTCGATGAGATGGGCGATGTCCGCCTCGAACTCATGAGCGATGGTGTCCATGCCAATCAGTTCACGCCGTACCGAGCGATAGAGCATGGCGGCGACCAGTGCGTTTTCATCTTGGAACAGATACGCCAAAATGTCCGCCATGCCAATGCCCGTCACATACGCTCCCGAGCGAGAGTTATGGGGTTTGGATGATTGTACTTGTACAAATTGGCAGGCTTTTTTGAGCAGGGGCAACTCATCTTTGCCGATACGTTGGGCGACATTAGATAGCCACTGGGCGACATCGATGTCCGTCTCGCTAATCTTGGCAGGCGTGTCGGTGGCGTGGCTGTGGTCGTGGGTGGTGGTGAGTTTTTGACTGTGAAGCTGTGCCTGAAAATCGGGGTGTAATTGGTCTGCCACAAGGCTTGCTGCTAGGCTTGCACTGTCGCCTGAGTCTTTGCCTGTCAGCAGGGGCAAGCTGTCTCGAATCTGTACCACGTCATGTCCTTTAATCTAAACTTTCAATCACTGTTTGATAAAATATATAGGCATTGTCATCAATCATGTCTTTGGGCGGATTTGTTGGGGTGGATTGTGATTTATCCTATCAACGCATTTATTTGAGCGTTGCGTTTCATCCTATACACCCAACCAACTTGATATCCACCATGGGTTTGTAGGGGTGTGCTGAGCATACCCTTTGATGGCATTACTACACAAGGCGTGCACAGCACGCCCCTACATCCAAACATTATTGTACTTGTAGTAATTTTAAAGTTTCTTGGGTGGATGTCCATGTTTTAAAAAACATCTTGCATTAAACAATGCCAATGATAAAACACTATTATTGCATTTTCGGGGCATTTTTAAAAGCCAAAAACCCCTAAAATTTACCAAAATTTCCTGCCTACTTTGCCAAAAACTGTGGTATAATGGTTCTCTTTGGTAAAATAATTTGCCAAAACATCGCTGAACCTGCTTATTTTCTATTCATATTATAATATATAATAAGCCACATCGTAGGCTAGGACGGTTTTGCCGTCAAATGTGTTTAAGAACGAGTTAAGTTCGTTTTATACTTCTGGGCGTTTGGATATTTCATCATTACGTTTAATGATAAATATATCAGAAAAATGCAAATTGCCATTGTTTATTTTTTAATACAATTAAAATGGCACGTCTAAAATGACTTCTGTGTACTTCTTATCATCATGATTGCTGATTTTGTCAAGATTAGTTTTGATTATAAAACCAATGGCAAACTGTTGGCAGTATGAATTGTCTTCGGTGTTTTTGTAAAACATGATTGGGTTTGGCAAGGGTTATCCTTTGCCATTTAGATGACTTTTTAAGATACTTCTTTCTCAATTTAACATGGTAACTTATTGATTGTCCCATAATTATTTTTTGGGTGTAGGGGCGAATTGCAATTCGCCTTTGATAAATCAATCACTTATACAAGTTGAGATTGGGGTTTAAGATTTTTTTAAATAGACATTTTAAAAACCTAACCACGTTCGCCAAGCCAGCGATTATTATCAACATCATGACATCAAGGTTATTTATGACAACCCAACACCAACAAGATTTTGCCCCACAAAATGAGCAAACAGGCGAACAACCCACCGAGCAAAAAGAGCAAAACAGCTTAACGTTTGAGCAGTTGCAACTTGCCAAACCCATTTTAAAAGCCCTAACCAAATCAGGTTATACCACGCCCACGCCCATTCAGGCAGGGGCAATCCCCCACGCCATAGACGGACGTGATTTGCTATTGTCTGCCCAAACAGGCTCGGGCAAAACGGCGGCGTTTGTCCTGCCGATTTTGCACCAATTAGCCCAGCCAAAACCTGCCGAAAAATCCAGCGAGTTTAGCCAAAAATCACACAATCGCCACCAAAAGACCGCCATTAAAGTCCTGATACTGACCCCCACCCGAGAGCTTGCCATGCAGGTGCAGGACAACGTGCGTAAATACAGCAGTGAAATGCGTGGGATTTTTAGCGTGCCATTGGTTGGCGGAGCTCCGTATGGCGGACAGATTCGTGCCTTGCGTAAGGGCGTGCAGATTGTCATCGCCACCCCCGGTCGCTTGATTGACCACATGAATGACGGACGTGTGGATTTGTCCGAGCTTGACACGCTGATACTGGACGAAGCTGACCGTATGCTGGACATGGGTTTTGCCGATGACATTAAGACGATTTTGGAAGCCGCCCCAAGCGAACGCCAAACTGTGATGTCGTCAGCGACGTGGGACGGAGCGGTTGGTAAGATTGCCGAGAGCTTTACCGTGAATCCTGAGCGTGTCTCTATCAAAGTTGAGTCGGCTCATATCGATGAGAGCGTGTATTTTTGTGATGATTTTCACCACAAAAACAAGATTTTGATTGAACTTCTAAACAACCCCGAGATTAACCAAGCGGTGATTTTTACCGCCACCAAACGCAGTACCGAACAGCTTGCCGAGTCGCTCACCGAAGCAGGATTATCGGCTCGCTACCTGCACGGCGATTTGCCACAAGGCAAGCGTAACCGTATCATCAGCGATGTCAAGTCGGGCAAGTGTAACTTTTTGATTGCCACCGATGTCGCCGCTCGTGGCATTGACATCTCTGCCATTAGCCATGTGGTGAACTATGATTTACCCCGCCAAGTCGAAGACTATGTACACCGCATTGGTCGCTGTGGGCGAGCAGGGCGGACAGGGGTCGCCATGAACCTATGTAGCATGGACGACAGACGTCAGCTCGGACACATCAACCGCTATCTAAACCGTGAAATGAAAGAAGAAGTGGTTGCAGGACTAGAACCCAAACGTCCCGCCCCAAGTGCCAAAGACAAAGACGGCAGACGTGAAGGGCGTGGCAGACGTGGCGAGCGTTATGGTCGCTCGGGCGGTCGTGGTTTTGGGCGTGGCGAGAGAGCAGAGTTCGGCAGTCGTTCAGGGCGGTCATCATTTGGCGGTCATGACAGACAGGCTTATGATAAGCAGGCTTATGACCGACAAGGCGACAGACCAAACCGTGAACGCCAATACCGCACAGAGCGATATGAGCGTGGCGAGAGCAGACGTGATGAGCGTTTTGCCAAGCCATACCAAGAGCGTTTTGGCGACAGAGATGACAGACGCACTCGCCAAGACAGAGACTATCGCCAAGATAAGCCCAAATCTTTTGGCTATGCCCGTGAAAACAGCCGTGAATTTGGACAGCGTGATAATACCTACAAAGGCGAGCGTGCATGGCGTGATGACAAACGCAAGGACGGCAGAGAGACGGCAAAATTTGGCGGTAGAGACGGCGTGAAAAAGCTCTACAAAAAACGAGCGGTCGAAGAAGTGTTCTTTGCCAAACGCCAAGAGAAAAAAGCCAAACGCAAATTTGGCGAGTTGTGATATTTCTATTACAAAAATGGACAAAAACCCATGTTTCGGCATGGGTTTTGTTTTGGGTTTAATGAACTGTTAAATTAATCTTAAAAACGCACAGACGCATTCTCGCCCAAGTTATCAGCGACCTTACCGCCTGTAATGGCAGACGCTGTTAGTTTAAACATATTAACGACACTGTTGCCACTTAGCCAGTATTCTGCCCCATTGGGGACGACTTTGATGAGTTGTACATTGGCATCATCTTTGCCATTGGCAAAAAAGGCACTATACGTGGGCGACCACAGCTCATCGAGTTTGGCGGGGTTGGCGACCAACTCGGCTTTGCCATTGATAGACAGATAGTCTTTGTTATTTTGGGCGGTGTAGGACAGATTGACCTGTGGGTTTACCTTGATGTCGGCAACGGTTTGGGTGCTGGCGTCAGCGATGAACCAAATCTCTTTTTTAGCCAAATCAAACTCGCTGGTTGTCATGGGGCAGGCGTGCAAATGTCCGTCTGCGGTAACGGTTGTCATCATGGTAAATTTGATGTCTTTGACCAACTCGCCAATGGTGTCAATGTGGGTTTGGGTGTCGCTCATGGGATTGTCCTTATTTATCAATGAATTAAAATTGCTTTATCACTAGGGCGTGCCTGCCGTTGGTATTTGCCATGAAAAATGAGAAAAATCGCACGTTTTTCAAGGAAAAAACGCAGGTTGATAGTCATTCTATCAGACAAGTTTTTGACGACGAAAAACAAGATTTAGCCATTTTTCATGCAAAAATTGATTGAAATTGTCAAATTTTCATCTTAATTTTATAAAAATGTTATCAATGGCAAGCACGCCCTAAATTGTGATGTCTTACTTTAACAAGTTCTGCCCCATTTACCAAGTAAATTTATGTACCGCTTTGTGTGCTTATGTAAGTTATGCCTTGGTTGTGTATAAGCAAATCATGCGTATGTGTGGACAAATCGCCATCTGCCCCATATAACACACCAAAAAGCCCCAATCATCGGGGCTTGGTTGGGGCGTATCCGCCTTTTATTTTTGCAAATTTTTAAAATTGACGCTGTTATTTCACATCAATTTGACGGCGAAACTTTTGCCCTGCCTTAAAGGTAACGACACGGCGAGCCTTGACAGGGATAACTTCCCCTGTTTTGGGGTTGCGACCGGGGCGGGACTTTTTGTCTTTTAATTCAAAGTTGCCAAAGCCTGAGAGCTTGACTTCTTTACCGTCCGCCAAACTTTGGCTAATCTCACTAAAAAAGGTATCCACCAATTTGCGAGCGTCTTGGCGAGTCATACGCAGGCGAATGGTCAAATGGTCTACCATGTCTGCTTTGGTTAAGGTTGCCATGTGTTATCCTTTTAAAATTAAATTAAAATCGGCATTGCTAATCAATGACTGTTTGGGTTAGGGCGAACCACATTCGCCCCTGATAAGTCAATACATCAGCTATCACGCAGTTGTGCTTGGTATTTGTCGGTCAATGCCACAATCACCCTATCCATAAGAGCCTTAATCTCATCATCAGACAGGGTACGAGTGGTGTCTTGTAAGGTCATGGCAAACGCCAATGATTTTTTGCCTTCGGGCAGTTTGTCGCCTTGATAGACATCAAACAAGGCAACGTCTGTCAAATGCTCGCCTGCCACATCACGCACGACATCTGCCACGTCTTGCCATGCCAAATCCTTATCCACGAAAAACGCCAAATCACGGCGAACGCTTGGGAATTTGCTTGGCAAGGCGACATCAAGGGCGGTGCAGTGCAGATTGATGAGTTTATCAAGCTCAAACTGAGCCACCCACACCGTCGGCAAATCTAAGGCGGTGCTGATACTGGGGTGCAACTGCCCAAAATAGCCAATCCGCTCACCACCCACCGACACATACGCACTTTGCCCTGAATGCAAAAACGCCAAATCTGCCCGCTCATAATGGGGCGTGGCGTGGCGTGGCAGTAGGCTCTCCACGTCCGCTTTTAGGTCAAAAAAGTCCACCGTACGCACGCCATGAATGCTGTCGGTTGCCCGTCCTGTGGCGATGATAGCAAGGCTTGGGATTTGCTCCAAACTTGCCACGTCTTTACCAACAAATGACAAACCCGTCTCAAACAGTCGTACGTCCGCTTGCTGGCGGTTTAGGTTGTGGCTCACGATAGGCAGTAGGCTAGACAGTAGCGTACGTCTCATGACCGCAAGCTCTGATGAGATTGGGTTGGCAAGGGGCAAAATCTCGCCCAATTTGTCATCGTGGAGCAGTTGTTCTAATTTGTCATCACAAAAGCTAAAACTCACCGCTTCAAAATAGCCCTGTTTGGCAAGGGTTAATTTAAGCGTATGGGTCAAATCTGCCGTATCGTCATAGCTCATGTCCACCGCAAACTGTGGCAGGCGTGGGGCGATGTTGTCATAGCCATACACACGGGCAATCTCTTCAATAATATCTTCGGATATGCTGATGTCAAAACGATGACTTGGGGGCTGGCAGACAAATGCCGTACCGTCAAACGTGGTATGGATTTCTAGGCGGTTTAATAAGTCGGTGATGTCATCGGCAGACAACGCCACGCCAAGCAGTTTTTCTACCTTGTCAAATGGCACACGCACAGGCTCACGTTTTGGCAAATCTGCCACGCTCTCTGCCATGGTGATTTGTCCGACTTGACCGTTTGCAATGGTTGCTATCAAGGTCGTGGCACGGTCAAGGGCGATTTTTGGTAAGTCAAAATCCACCCCACGCTCAAATCTGGCACTGGCATCGGTGTGCAAACCAAAGCGTCTGGCACGCCCTGCGATGTTTAGCTGATTAAAATGAGCCGATTCTAACACGATGTTGGTTGTGCTGTCCGACACCGCCGAGCGAGACCCACCCATAATCCCTGCCAGTGCAAGCACGCCCACGTCATCAGCGATAACAAGCTCATCACCTGTTAGGGTAATGGTTTGCTCGTTTAACAGTTCCACCGTTTCGCCTTGATTGGCAAGGCGTACCGTAATCGCTCCCACGATTTTATCAGCGTCAAATGCGTGCAGGGGCTGACCGAGTTCTAATAGGATAAAGTTGGTTACGTCCACCAAAAAATTATGGGTACGCAGACCGCTTGCCATAAGATTGTCTTTGAGCCATTTGGGGGTTTTTACGGTGCGGTCAATGCTACCGATGTACTGGGCAAGATAGCGTGGACAAGCGGTCGCATCCGCCACCTTGACATTTACCGTCTTATCCAATGTGGGGGCGGTTTGACTTATCTGTGGGCGGTTTAGGGGCAGGCGGTTTGCCACGCTCATCTCACGAGCCAAGCCAAGCACGCTTAGGCAGTCGCCACGGTTGGGCGTGATTGCCACATCAAAAATCTGTCCGTCAAGCCCCAAATAATCTCGTACATTGACACCAATCGGGGCATCATCGTCCAACTCCAAAAGCCCGTCTATCTCATCAATGAGACCAAGCTCGGACGCACCACAAAGCATACCTTGACTCTCCACGCCACGCAGTTTGCCTTTTTTGATTTTAAAGGGCTTGTCATCCTGACTTGTGCTTGGGGGCGGTAACTCTGCCCCGACTGTGGCAACCGCTACTTTTAGTCCTGCTCGTACATTACTTGCCCCGCAGACGATTTGTAGGGGGGTGTCGGTGCCAACATTGACGGTCGTTACGCTTAATTTGTCGGCATCGGGATGTTTGTCGCAGGTGATGACCTGTCCCACAACCACGCCACCAAACATGGGGGCGATAGGCTCCATGCCGTCCAATTCTAAGCCAAGCATGGTAAGCTGTTCGCCCAATTCGGCAGATGAATTAGTGGGATTGACCCATTGTCTAAGCCAGTTTTCGCTGATTTTCATAAGCTTCTCAAATTATTTAAATAGTTTTAAATTAGGGTATTGGGGAATGATTGTGTCTTCTGTGATTAAGGTAAAATTTTCACTCATGGCTTGGGCGATTATCAATCTGTCAAAAGGGTCTTTATGATATAAAGGCAAGTCTTGCACCAGTAAGCAATGCCCTGACAATACTGGTAATTCCAAATACTGATTTTCAATCAAATGCTGATAAAGCAATTTGACATCAACATCAAAACCTGCCTTACCCAACGCCTTTTTAATGGCAACTTCCCACAAATTGACTGTGCTAAAATACACTTTGACATTTTTATTTAAAAGCAAAGCCTTTAATCTTTCATCTAGCTTTTGAGGTTCTTGGGCAAGCCAAATGACGATATGAGTGTCTAATAAATACATCAGTCCACACCAAACAGTTTTGCCACTTCATCATCGCCCCAATGAATGTCATCAGGAACAGCCCCTTGTCCTTGCATAAAGCCAAAACGCTTTTCGCCTTTTTTATTTAGGTCGTAAGTTTGCGACTCATCAAATGCCAAATCATCAGGCAATAGCGTTACAATCAGGCGAGCATTTTGTACCTGTGGGGGTGTGTCTAGCCATTTTAATTGACCGTGTTCAATGACGGCTTGATAACTTTGCAACATGATTGCACTCCTTGTTGATTAAGCAAACTGCCCCAAAAATCTTACGTCATTTTGGAAAAAGACTCGCAAATCATCAATGCCATAATACAGCATGGCAAAACGCTCAATGCCTAGCCCAAAAGCAAAACCTGTATATTCATCAGGGTCAATGCCACAGTTACGCAAAACTTGGGGGTGTACCATGCCACAGCCTAACACTTCTAGCCATTTGCCACTGTCAGACAAAATATCCACTTCGGCGGACGGCTCGGTAAATGGGAAAAAGCTCGGACGAAAACGCACGGTCATCTCTTTGCCAAAAAACGCATTCAAAAATTCATGAATCACGCCCTTTAACTCGGCAAAATTAGATGATTTTGAAATCATCAAGCCTTCCATTTGATGAAACATGGGCGAGTGCGTCTGGTCGCTATCACAGCGATACACACGCCCAGGGCAGATGATACGCAGGGGCGGTTCGCTCTTTTCCATGGTGCGAATCTGCACCCCACTGGTGTGCGTGCGTAGCAGGTAGTGAGCGTCAAAATAAAAGGTGTCGTGCATGGCACGAGCAGGGTGGTGGTCGGGGATATTTAGGGCTTCAAAGTTGTAGTAGTCGCTCTCCACTTCGGGGCCTGTCGCCACGCTAAATCCTGCCTGTACAAAGAATTTTTTCATGCGTTCGGTGGTGAGCGTAATGGGGTGCAGACCGCCTGTGGGCTTGTGGCGGGCAGGGAGCGTGATGTCTATTTGCTCGGCAAGTAGTTTGGCGTTTAGTGCCTGTGCCGACAGCACCGCCCCACGCTCATCAAAAGCGGTGGTAATGCGTGTGCGAAGCTTGTGTAGATACGCCCCATAGGTCTTTTTGCCCTCTGCATCTAGCCCTCCCATTTGTTTGGATAAGGCAGTAATGGGAGATTTTTTGCCTTGCAATGCCCCTTTTAGCTCTTGTAGTTGGTTGCTGTTATGGGCAGTGCCAATGGCATCGATGACCTGATTGGTATAATCATCAAAATCATCGCTACTAATGTCTGCTATGGGTTTATCTAGGTGCGATAGGGCAAGTACCACGTCTAGGGGGGAATGAGTGTCGGTCATGTTCATCATCATTATGAATTTAAAAGAGCCATTGTAAAAAATAATCACAAAAATGTAAACAAAAACCACGCTAATTTGATAAAAACTGACAAATTTTTGCCAAAATTTGAGTACTTTTTTGGTCATAAAAGAAAGGATGATGGTCAGTTTAGTCTGAATATGGCAGTGATTATTATTGATTTAGATTATTATTGACTTAGCCAGATGAGATTAATCATGACAAAAATCTATAAAATCAATTTTTTCTGCTTGACATTTTTAAAAATCAACATTATTCTACACAGACAAAGATTTTGTATCATTTGTTTACATAAGTATAATGTTTTGTTATGTTTATGTATTACAAGTCATGTAGTTATCCAAGTCGCCTGATGAGCCATCAGCCATTGATGAATCTTTGGTGCCCTAGGAACTGGATGTTATTTTTTGGTGTTAAGGAGAACAAATTTTCTATGCACAAGTCAGCCCCCTTTATTATTTGCTCATTTGTCAGACAGCTTCATCGGGTTGCCCCTGTGTCTGTTTTGACGTTGTTTGCCGTGCCAGCTTATGCAGTTACGTTGGAGATACCATCGGTCAAAGATGGTCTTAACCTTAGCATCTATGGCAGCATCAACCCAAATTTTAGTACCGAATCCAATAAGTTTAGCTACTCTTATGGTAACCCAGAGATTTTTGGCAATAAGGGCAGCATTGCTGATGTGCTTGTCAATCAAGACCGCAAAGACAGTGATGAACAGCTAAGATTAAATGGTCTTGATTCAGGTTCGATTAACTTTTATCTTAGACAAAGACTGACCCCAAAAATTACCGCCAACAGTTCCATCTTAATAGAAGCTTCTAAAAGTTACAGCAGTAACTGGGGTGCTTATTGGGGGGTTGGCTTTGATTTTGGTTCTTTTGGTGAACAAGGCAGACTGACTGTTGGCAGTTATCACAATGGACTTGATGTCAGCCAGACAGATTTATACATGCTAAACACCTTAAATGATGGCGGTACCAACATTAATGCCAAATATACAGGCATTCCCAATCTAACTTTATCCGCCTATCACATGCTTACTCAATCAGCAGATATTAATAATCATGATGATTATGACAAGGGATGGCATCACAGCGATGGGGTGTCTGCCAAATATGACTTTGACTTCGCCCCACGCAAGACACTGACATTGACAGGGGGTTATGGTCGCAGTCAGGGGGATAATGATACATTAAATGCTTATAATACCAAAAAGGCAGATGCTTATCTGCTGGGTGTTGGCTTTGGTCATAATGATTGGACGGTTGGGATAGACTATGGCGAGCGTGAAGAGACATACAACGGTGCCATCACCCGTGGTGTGGATAAAAAAGTCTATGGTGCCAAAGTGGACTATGAATTCACCCCACGCCTAAAAGGCACGCTAAGCTATGGACACAGCCATTCTAAAAATAATACACCCATACCTTTTGCAAGAATGGTGAATTTTGGTAGGTTAGAACCTTATTCTGGGGTAGAGGCATTATTTTTTGATAAAGTCAAGCAGAACCGATACGGAGCGACCTTGGAATACAAACTGTATCAAAACATCACCCTAAACGGTTCGCTGACCAATTTAAAGACCATAAACCATGTCAGCGAGGGTGAATTTAGCCGCCGTGAACAGCTCACCGCCAACATTGGGGCGTCATTCTCATTTTAATCAGTTAAAGGACTTTTATGAAAACAGCTCAATCTTTTAAATTAACCAAAATCGCCCTAATGACAGGCATCATGCTAACGGCAACCAGCACTCAGGCAGTTTATAATCTTTATAAAAAAGACGGTCTGTCTTTGGACATCGGTGGGCAGATTGACATGCAAGCGACCAAGCAGGATAAACAATTTGTGCTACAAAGTCCGATGTCAGATGCTTATTTTGATAAGACAAATAATTGGCTTTGGTCTGATATCACACCAAAAGGCACAAAGCTTTCTGTTACGGATAAAAAACCACGCCTAGGACAAAACCACGGCGTATCCTATGTGGATTTTCGTGGTTCACAAGAGTTGCCAAATGACTGGCGAGTGACGGGCAATGTTGGCTTTGGGTATAGTAATGGGCGTGATTTTTATCTGTCTAATTCTAGCCTGTCTTTTGACAAACGTCATCTGGGGGCGATTAGCTTAGGTCGCCAATATCTGCACACCAACTATGTCAATCGCACTGGCACAGACACGCCATTGGATATTTTTAGCAGTAGTGCGGTGCGTTTGGACTATTATGGTGTTAAAGGCTTGCAAACCAGTGCTTATTATAGTTTTGCAGGTTATCACGATGTAACCAAAGAAAATAACACCGAAGTGGATTTAGGTTATGGTGTGTCAGCAAGTTATCGCTTGCCCATCGCCCACAGTCAAAGCCTAAGAGTGGCGGCAGGTTATACACACAGTGCTTATAATCCTGTAAGCAATATTGTTCTAGAAGAGCGAATTGCCAACAAAAACACCCTAAACCGCTATCCACAAAAGGTTGATGGTGTGGCGGCATCACTAGAATATCAAGCAGGTAAATTCTTGGTAGCGGCGGATATTGGTCGCAAAAAAGAAAATATGTCAGACAGTCGCAACACACCTTTGGATAAACGCACCACGGATTATCTGGGAGCGAAAATTGCCTATGACATCAACCCTGTTTTTCAGGTCAGTGCAGGCTATGGCACCAAAAAAGCTGAGACAGATTTAAAGGCAGGTGCATCAGCATTAACCAATGACGCAGGCTCTTTGTATGCCACCTATCGGGATAGTGGTTGGACAGACTTGGCGATGTATTCTTATGTAGGGGCAGGCGAGCGATATCTGTATGATAAAGCCGACACCAAAGAAGCGTATGTGCAGATGGACTATCGCATCCGTCCTAATGTCCGTGTTTATGGTCGTTATGATACCGAAGAGACAGTTTATAAGGTCGGTGGCAAGGATGCTGGCAAATTGACCGATGATAATGTGCGTGTGGGCATGGTATTTACGTTCTGATACCACACCAAAAACCCTAGGGCGGGCGATTGCTTGCCCTTGATGGGTGCATGTGTAGGCTGATTTGCATGGCAAAAATTAAGGAGTTGCCCATGATAAAATTAAAACTCACCACGCTGTCATTGGCGGTGCTGTCATGTGTGTGTATGACACAGACACATGCCAATAACGATACTAACAGCAATAAACCAAACTACCCAAAAACTCGGGTGCATCAAGACAGTTATGACCCCTTTTTGTATGGTGAATTTGGCATCTCTGCCAATAGTGCAGGCATAAAAAATGCCCAATACACAAATAATCAGCACGCCCCAGATGATGGCATTGACCATTATCCTACCGCCACTTATGTGGATGAATACCGCTGGTTAGAAGAGTACGATAATATTGATGCGTATGTTGCCAAAGAGACAGATACTGACCGTGAACGCAACTTCATTGGTACTCGTTTTGAGGATGACAGACCATCGGTAGCCAGAACCACCAAATATCTACAAACCGTGCAACCTAAGGCATCCAGTGAGGTAAATGATTGGGTTGATGAGCAAAATGAGTTAACCGAAGCATACATTCAAAACTCTGCCATCTATGAGCAACTAAAAATAAACCACGATGCTCTAAAAGATGTTGAACATACCATGAGTCGTTTTTATCGGGATAAGGTTGGTGAGATTCGCCATTATCGCCATGTTGATGGTTTTAGTCGCATTGAGCGTATTGACCCAGATGGCACTCGTACCGAGCTGGTCAATCAGGCAAACATCTCCCCAGATGGCAAGATGACCCCAGATGGCAGTGCTGCCATTCGTAGTGTCAAGGTCAGTAAAGACGGCTCTTATGTGTCATTTTTTGTGCGTCAAGGCTCCGCTGATATTGATCCCACCTTTTTGCATGTGGTAGACACTCACACAGGCAAACTTGCCACACCCATCATCAAAGGTATTAGGCGAGATGCCTTGGCATCTACATGGCTAGATGATGATACGTTATTTTATGTGGGCAGTGTGCCACAGCTTGCGGTCTATCGTCGTGATATTGGTAAAGAGCGTTTTCATGACCCCATTGAAATCACCTCAAACCATATTGACGGTAGTACAATCAAAAGCATCCATGTTGATGGCGATGATGATCGTTATTTGGTGATGGATGGCGTGTATTGGGGGACAACAACTGCTTATATCAAGGACCGTAAGACGGGCGATGCTTATCGTTTGCATGACAATAAATTCTTTGATAAAGCAGTTAGATACAAACCAATGTTTAACAATAACATCTTAGCAAAGCTCATTCATTTTGACCCAAAAACTCGTAATGTGTGGTTTATTAGTGGAGAAAACAACCGTAAAGGTGAGCTGATTAAGAGTAACCTTGACAATCTAAAAAAGCGTGAAGTGGCGGTTGGCATACCACAGGATTTGGACTTAATGCGTGATGCGTATTATCACGAAGAGGGTAGCGGTTATTTCTTAGTCGTTTATCTAAAAGATGGGGTAAGTCGCCTTAAACTGGTGGATGCAACAACAGGCGTCTTTTTAAAAGATTTGACGCCACCACAGGGAGCGGGCTTTATCTCTGAGCTGACTGGTAATTTGGTGAACAAAGAACAGACCGATTCCAACCACGAAGTGGACGAAAATGACGCTGAATCCAACGAAAACTATGTGCAGTTTCGTTTTGAAAACCCAACTTTCCCGCCCACAGATTATAAGTACAGCATTGCCAAAGATGAATTTTTGGATATTCGTCGCTTTGACCTAGCACCATTTGATGAGACGCAGTACGAAAGCAAAGTGGTGTTTTATACATCTTATGATGGTACACAGGTGCCGATGAATATTAGCTACAAAAAAGGCATTGTCTTAGATGGCAAGAATCCGACACTCCTATACGGCTATGGTGGCTATGGTGTCATCTATGACCAGAGTTTTGGTTTTCCTGCCAACAGTGCATGGCTGGAAAATGGTGGTGTTTGGGCACATGCTTTTATCCGTGGTGGCGGTGAGTACGGACAAGCGTGGCAAGATGCCGCTAAACATACCAAACGCTTGACAAGTTATGATGACTTTGCCGCTGCTGCTGACTATCTAAATCAAGCAGGCTATGCCAATCCTGACCATCTAGGCATTATTGGTGGGTCTAACGGTGGTCTTTTGGTGGGGGCGGCGATGGTGCGTCATCCAGAGAAGTATCGTGTGGCATTCCCACAAGTGGCAGTGCTTGACCAATTACGCCAAGCGGACATGGGTATTACTCAGTATTGGATGGAAGAGTATGGCGTGCCATCAGAAGGTCGTCGTGTTTATGATGTTTTGATGAGTTATTCTCCTTATCACAACCTAAACGCAGGTACTTGTTACCCATCTACCTTGGTGCAGACATCCAAGCGAGATGACCGTGTGGTGCCGTCGCATTCTTATAAGTTTGTTGCGCGTTTTCAAGAGATAGAAAGCTGTGGTCGTCCCGCACTGCTTCATGCTGCCGAAAACCAAGGACATAGTCCAAATACCTATAATGAGCGAAAAGAAGACGAGCTTATGACGATTGCTTTTGCGTTCCAAGAGATGGGCGTGACAGACATACCAAATCTAGAAGTGCGACCTACGACCGATGAGATGAAGACAGACAAATGGCGAGCCGAAGATGAAGCCAAGCGTCAAAAACGTCTCAAGGAACGCTCTGTTCAGTAATTGTAAATAGCAACAAAAACTCAGCTTGGTCTGGGTTTTTGTTTTTTGGCGACCAATTTTTAGATGGCAATAACTCATCATGCACCACAACTGGCAATCTAAATTATTTGTTAAATATTCCTATTTTCATTGATTTATCAAGAATTTTTGGTTAAAATATGTAACCATTATTTATTTTTTCATGTTATTCTCATATATAGGACGTGTTATGTTTACCAAAAAACTTTTAGCCCTTGCCGTTGTTGGTGTGTTCGGTCTGACCGCTTGTAACCAAGACAAACCTGCTGAAAAATCAGCCGACACCCAAACTGCCTCCACCGAACAAAAAGCCGACACCGCCACAGGCGATATTACCATCAAGACCGCCACAGGCGAGCAGACTATCCCTGCCAATCCAAACCCCATTGCTGTCTATGACATGACCGCCCTACAAAACTTGACCGCACTGGGCGTGGCGGTTCAGGGTTTCCCTGATATTGCCGATGACCGTGCTTTGGCATTGAACCTAAAAGCACAAGACGCTCCTGCCACCACTCAAATCGGCACATTGTTTGAACCAAATCTAGAAGTGTTGCACGGTCTAAAACCGCAAGCGGTCTTTGTCGGCTCTCGTATGGCAAAACACGCCGAAGAGCTTGGCAAAATCGCCCCAACGTATAATTTGACCATGGACACCAACAACGTCTATGAGTCAAGTAAACAACAGATTACTGATTTTGGTAAGGTGTTTGGTAAAACTGCTGAAGCCGACAAACTCATCGCTGACATTGATAACGCCATTGCCGAGACCAAAAAAGCGGTAGAAGGCAAGGGCAACGGGCTTGCCATTCTTATCAATGGCAACAAAATGAGTGCCTATGGCAAAAACTCACGCTATGGCTATCTACACACCACATTTGGCATTCCTATGGCGGACGCTGACGTGAACAAAAACGAAGAGCGTCATGGTCAGCCCATTAGCTTTGAATATATCCAAAAAGTTGACCCTGATTGGCTATTTGTCCTAGACCGTGGTTCGGCGATTGGCGAAGAAGGCGTATCGGCTAAGGAAGTGCTAAACAACCCACTCATGCACAACACCAAAGCCTATAAAAACAACCAAATCGTCTATGTTAGTGCAGATTCTTATCTTGCTTTTGGTGGCTATTATCAATGGCTAAAAGACACCAAGATTGTTACCGATGCGTTTAATGCAAAAACAGCTCAGTAATTGATATTGGGTCTAAAAAAAGGGGGCGGATTTTATTCGCCCTTTTGCTGATTTTTTTATTTTAGGGAAAATGATGACTGATATCACTGATTATGTTCATCGCCAAATTGCACAATTTGATAACGCTTGCCAAACCGCCAAACCTAGTATGGTGGCATATTTGGCTGATTATTTTGCCAAAATAGACCGCTCGCAGGTGGACACGCTTTGGGTGGAATATAACGATGATTTGGATTTATTTATTTTTTGGTTAGACAAAACAGGCAAAACCTTAAATCGTGGTTTGGCAGGCATGATACCAAAAGAGCATTATCCAACGGGCAATTTTTCATTGGACGAAATAGAAGATGAGCTTTATGATTTTGATTTAGATGATGATGAAGTCATGGAATATTATGATGATATTTCAGATAATATTCATAACAGATTTGAAACATGGTTTATTGATTGTTGGAAACAGGCTAATCAAAACAACGCCCAACCATTACCTGCTTATTTTTCAGAGCATGACAGTATTACAAAATATGATTTGGTAAATCATACCAAAAAGGCATTAAATGACCTTGAAAAAAAACATGGTTGGACGTGTTTATTTGAATGATTTTTTTTGATTAAATATTTTAAAAAAGTCATTGGATAATTTGGGTGATTTATTTGCCAAATTTCATATTGCCATTTGCCATAGGGCGAATAAATTACCCCTACACATCTAGATTTTAAAAATACGGTTTATCAAAGGGCGTGGAAAGCACGCCCCTACAATGTCCGACTTTTAAATATATTTTGATTTAACCATGTCAATTTATCATATAAACCTCTTTGTCCTGCCATACCCTTAGGAATTATCACTTAGGAACCCTATGACCACAGCGACACTCTCTACCCCGAAGTCCGCCCCAAAATCTCGGTGGTCGCCAGCATTTGTCAATGTTGGTGCATTTTTGCTTTTGTTTGTTTTGATTGTCATCAGCATTTCGGTGGGGGTGGCGGATTTTTCATGGGCAAAGCTCTTTGATGACACCGACAACAGCTCACAGTTATTTTTGGTGAGCCGTCTGCCCCGTACGCTCGCCTTGATTTTGACGGGGGCGAGCATGGCGATAGCGGGCATGATGATGCAGGTCGTGCTAAAAAACCGCTTTGTTGAGCCGTCCATGGTGGGGGCGACACAGTCGGCGGTGCTTGGGGTTTTGCTGACAAGCCTATATATGCCAACCTTGCCCCTTTTGGGTAAGATGAGCGTGGCAACCGTCATGGCGTTTGGTGGTATGATGATTTTTATGCAGATTATCAAACGCTTACCGCCCACGGACTTTCTCATCATTCCGCTTGTGGGGATTGTGTTTGGGGGGATTATTGATTCGTTTACGCTGTTTTTGGCGTATCAGACCGAGACGGTGCAAATGCTGTCGGTGTGGCGGTTTGGTGATTTTTCTAGCGTGCTGGCAGGGCGGTATGAGACCTTGTGGCTGGTGGGGATTTTGTCCGCCATTGCCTATATCATGGCAGACCGCTTGACCATTATTGGGCTTGGGGACGGTATCGCCAAAAACTTAGGCGTTAATAAAGATGCTGTCATGTGGCTAGCGATAGGCATGGTGGCGATGATAAGTGCGGTGGTGGTGGTTACGGTGGGAGCGATTAGTTTTGTGGGGCTTGTCGTGCCAAATATCATCAGCCGTCTGGTCGGAGACCGCCTGCGAGTGTCGCTTCCTGCGGTGGCGTTGCTTGGTGCGTCTTGTGTCCTTTTGTGCGACATTATCGGTCGTGTGATACGCTATCCCTTTGAAATCCCTGTCTATGTCGTCTTTGGCGTGCTGGGGTCGGCACTGTTTTTGTGGCTTTTGTCAAAATCAAAATAGGGGCGTGTGATGAATTTTATAAAAAAGTTATTGGGCAATCCTATTTTATTGGCGTTTATCGTGCTTGTGATTGGCTGTGGGCTGTATTTGACCTTAAATGTGATGAGTTGGGATTTTGCCTTGCCCCTGCGTACTCGCAAACTCATCGCTTTTTTGGTGGTGGGCTATGCGGTGGGGGTGTCCACGCTACTGTTTCAGACGCTTACGCATAACCCCATTTTAACGCCAAGTCTCTTGGGCTTTGATGCCTTATATGTCTTGATACAGAGCCTTATGCTGTTCTTTTTGGGTATGCTAAGTTATGTAACCTTGCCAACGGTGGGCAAATTTGCCTTTGAAGTGGCGGTCATGATGATGATGTCGGTGATTTTGTTTCGTTTTTTGTTTACCAAACACAATCAAGACTTAACACGGCTTATCTTGGTGGGCGTGATTTTTGGGACGTTGTTTCGTAGCTTATCCTACATGGTTGCTCGCATGATAAATCCTGATGAATTTGTAACCGTGCAAGCCAATAGTTACGCCAGTTTTACCGCTATTAATGTCAATTTGCTTATCACCAGCGTGGTGCTGTCGGTGGCGACTTTTATTTATGTATGGCGACAACGGTTTGCATTGGACGTGCTACTGCTTGGCAGAAATTGTGCCATTTCGCTTGGCGTGCCGTATCATAAGCTCTCACTCGGCATTTTGATGACAATCTCGCTACTGGTATCCATGGCAACCGCTCTTGTGGGCCCGATTACGTTTTTTGGGCTTTTGGTGTGTGCTTTGACCAATCGTTTTTGCACCAAAATGGCTCATGGCGAACGGCTCATCTTGGTAACACTCATCGCCAGTAGCACGCTCATCGTGGGGCAGGCGGTGTTTGAGCATATTTTTAAAATGGCAGGCGTGCTTGAAGTGGTGATTGAGCTGTTTGGTGGGGTGGCGTTTTTGCTACTGATTTTTACGCAATACAATAAAGGAAAAAGAGCATGATAAAAGTAAAAAACGTAAGCCACAACATCGGCGATTTACCCATTTTAAAAAACGTAAACTTTGAGCTACCCACAGGGCAAATCATCGCACTCATCGGGGCGAACGGGGCGGGCAAAAGTACGCTGTTTAGCCTGATGGCTCGTATGAATCCGTTGCAGGACAAATCCGCCTGTATTAGCTTTGACGGACACGACATCAGCACCGCCATAGATAGCGACATGGCAAAAGTGGTCGCCATGCTCGCCCAAGAAAACCACATTCAGGGGCGACTGCGTGTGCGTGAGCTACTCATGTTTGGGCGTTATCCTTATCATCAGGGCAGACCCACACAGGCGGATAAGGATAAGGTGGAAGAGATGATTACAACCTTTGAATTGGAGCCACTTGCCGAGCGGTTTTTGTCCGACTTGTCGGGCGGTCAGCGTCAGCGTGTGCTGATTGCCATGGTGGTGTGCCAAGATACGCCATATATCCTGCTTGATGAACCGCTCAACAACCTAGACATGTACCACGCAGGGCGACTCATGCGACAGATGAAAGTGCTGGCAAGTCGTGGCAAAACGGTGGTCATCGTGCTACACGACATCAACCAAGCGTCCCAATTTGCCGATACGGTCGTGATGATGAAAGGGGGCGAAGTGGTGTCGGTGGGTACGCCAAAAGACGTGCTAACCGCTGAAAATATGAAAGTACTGTATAACGTGGACGTAACGGTGCTAATGCACAATGGTAAGCCGATTGTGGTGGATGTGGTGTGAGAAAGGGGCGAATGTTCGCCCTTTGCATATGCTTAGCTTTTAATTTTCAATGTATGATTTTCACTGGTATAAAAATCCCCAATACAATATTCTGAATTATTTAATTCTTCAGCAATCATTGACGTAGTAAAAATAATCTGATGTTTTACGGTTAATTTTTTAGATTCGGCAACAATTAGTTTTTGAAAATTTTTACTCCTTGCTTCTTCCATGCCTTTATCTTCAATATTATCCATTATGGCTAATCTTGGATACAAGAAACTTTTATCCTGACAAGAGGCTATCAAAAGAGCTAATTTAAAACAGCTTTTTAAAAAAGCGGTTGAACTTGCTGAAAACATGCTGACGCCATCAACTTTGATAATATCATTGGAAAAACTAAAGCTAACCTCCTTTGCTTTCTTAAAAGAATCTTCTCTATCTAAATCTTGTTTGATTAAATCTAGCACAATACCTGATATTTTTGATTCTTTTGATAGCTTAACCTGCTCATTTTTTTTAACAATTTTATCGATGTCGGAAGACAATTTAGAGACAATCGCTTGCAAGTCATCCCTTTTTTCTTTTAATATTTCAAATTTTGACAGCTGAGCAATCTTTTCTTGCAAATGGATATTTTGTTGCTCTAAATTTCCAATTTCCAATAAAGCGAGTCTATTTTGTGTAGATAGTCCGCCAATAGGTTTTTCCATAACCATTAATTTTGCTCTTACATTATCGATATTTTGATTTATTGTAGCAAGTTCGGACTCTGATTCTTCATATCTTTCTTGATATTTTGGCAATAAGCTTTGTGTTTCTTGAATCTGGAATTCAATATTTTTTTGCAGTCGATATGTTGGTTTTTCGTATTCTTCTGACTGTTCTGAACCACAAACATTGCAAGTTGTATGACTTGTGGTGGGTTTTAATTTTGAGAAACAAGCAGGGCAATGAATAAACTGTAAATCTGATAAAATATTAATCATTTTTTCAGAATTCTGAACGTCAATCAATCTATTTTTTTGAGATTTAATAAATAATTCTGAGTCTTTTATTTCAAAAAGAATCTTATTTAACTCATCAATTTTATCTTCCTTTTGTCTTAATAATTTGTCAAGTCTATCTCTTTGAGTATAAATTTCTTGACGAGTTTCATTATCGGCAGACTCTTCATTAATATATTCAAGTTGTGCATTAAGTTCAGAAATTCTTTCTTGGTTAAAATTTATTTCTTGATTAATTTCATCAATAGTTTTTATGTCTAAATAAACATGTGTGAATGTTTTTATTTCATTAATTGAATTAGCATGATCTTTTTCATATTCTTTCAGCTCATTCTTTTTGTGAAATAGGTCACTAATCACACCGATTAGTAGATCGCCTATTGCTTCTCTTTTTGTATTGGAGTCAAAGTCTTGTTCACGAAATATCCTACTAACACTTGTTAATTGGTCGGTATAAATCAGACGCAATATTTGATTAAAGTTAATGAAATTATTATCTGTGGATTTGATAATAGGGATATTTAATAATTGAAGCAAGTTTGCGTGATAATTTTGTTTATTTTCTCTATCACTATAGGGAAATAATAGACTATCCTTGATTGAAAAATCATCATAACCTCCTTCAAAGATTCTCATTCCAATTCGTGATTTATTGGATATATCGCGACATAAAGTAAATGTCTTTCCGTTTATCTCTATTTCAATATAAGTTGTAGAGCATTTCAGTGCAATTTCTTTCCATTGCTTTGTTGGAATATCTCCACCTAATGCAAAAAACATTAGCTCCATAATTGTGGATTTCCCAGAACTATTATGTCCGCGAATAATATTCACACCCTGATGAAATTTTTCATCATATACAGTATAGTTTTCTTTTTGAATTACTAAACGCTTTATAAAAAGAGTGGGATCAAACTGTATCATAGCGGAACTCCATTAAGCCAGATCTAGATTTTAAGCCTTTTTCACCCAAAAGATCAATAGCTATTAAAACTCTGATAATTTCTTTATGTATTTCACTAGTAAAGTAAGGATTTTTTGCCAACTGTTCATAGGCTACTTCAAAATATTTCCCTTTTCGCATTACCATATTTTCTTCATCAATATCAATAATTAGTTTGGATTTTAAAACTTGTAGAGCATAGCTTTGAAAATCATTCAGTTCAGAAAATAAAATTTTTCTGTTTGGTAATTCTTCATAAGGTTGCTCAATTTGATTTGCTATATTTTTTTGTATTTTATTTCCTTTTGGAAATGTAAAATATGTATTATTAGTTAAAAATATTGGAAAAACTAAATAAAAATCAATGATTTTTAACTTATCCAATTCAATACTTGATAAGTTGTTTGATGATAAAATATGTATCATTCTAAAACAACAATGGTAAATATCATTTCTAGGGTGATAAATCATATTCGTTATCCCAATCAATGTGGCAATTACCAGTTAAAAGAAATAATAAACCATACATTTCATCTATACTATCGAATAATGAGGACATTTGACAATCCTCCCATAAAGGATTAATGATTCTATCTGCAATGAAATCATCAATTTTTTGATTGGAAAATTCTTTGGATAAAATTTTTCCTTTAATTTGATATTGAAATATGGATAATGTATTACTTAATAGGAATAAAAAAACTTCATTTGCTGTTTTGAATAAGCCATATTTTGCAATTTTTCTGTGGATTTTACTTTTGCTTTCAATGGCTATTTCAACAAGGTGCTTTCTATTACCATCAATCAATTTTTGTTTTAAGCCTCTTGCTAATTTGGGGTTATTCTTTTCAATTTTTCTTTGTAAATAATGTGTAAGCTCTTGGCTTAGTTTTTCAAAATCTGGATTGTCTTGCTTACTTCTCTCAAATTTCTCAATTAATTGGCTTAGTTTTCCGTTTTTTTTGAATATGCTGATTGAAAGTAATAGGTGAATTATTAGCTACAATGTTTGTATTGTTATTGCCAATATTTGTTTGATTTGTCGAGTTGTCTGCTGTGTTAAGCTCAAAATAGTTGGCATATTGTGAGATAAAGTCTTCCTTGCTTATACTGAGTGGTGAGGTGGGAATGTCTTGACTTTTTGCAAAGATGAGCCTTGCCTGTTCATCGGGCAATTCATAAAGGTTTTCTTGGAAAAATTCTTTGATCTTTCTGGCGGACAGTGTAATACCCTCTTTAAAGTAATCATACATTACACCAGATACGATTGCACCACTTAAAAAATCAAAATCCATAACATGACCTTGTGATTTAATGATTTAAATTTCTATTTTATCACTTCATTTATTAAGCTTCAAGAATTAATATTTGATAAACTGTTAAGGGTGATGTTATCAATTGTTATGATTTGATATGGTGGCTACCCCCACCTTATTCCCCACCAAAAATGCGACCAGCCCAATCACCAACGCAGGCACGACAGCGTGCAAATCCCATAAGGCAATCATATCACTCAATCCACCCTATCCCCACGCCCCGCAAGCCAGCCAAAGCCGACATTGACACACATTAAGATAAATAGCACATACAGCGACAGCTCCCAAGTACCTGTTTTTTCGTACAATTTACCCAGCACCAATGGACCAAAAAACGCCACGCCATAGCCCACCGCCTGCACCATGCCCGACAAATCCCGAGCGGTGTCAAGCCGTGTCGTACGAATAGAAAACAGCATAAGCGACAACGTAAAAATACACGCCCCACCAAAGCCCATGAGTGCCGACCACAGCATGAGATAATCAGGAAACCAAATAAATCCGCCCGACCCCACCACGTTGGCAAGGCTTGCCACTAAGGCGATGATTTTTATGGGAAAATTTCTTTTGATTAAAAAGGTTAATAAAAATATGGCGACAGGGGCGGACAACTGAAAGGCAAGGGCAAGAGAGCTTGCCTGTGCCAAACTTAGCCCATAGCCCATACCAATGGACGGCAAAAAGCTCGCCACCGTATAAAACAGTAACGACTGTATGCCCATATACACGCCCAAATACCAAGCGTCCTTGCTTTTCCATGCGTTAAAATGGCTGGGTGTGCTGGTGGTTTGGGCGGTGTCGGCATGATATAACTTATTGATAAATAACAACATAAAAAACGTCATCACCGCAAACATCCCCCACCACGACAACGCCACCTGCCACGACACCACACCCATGAGCGGTACGACCAGATAGGCACACAGCCCTGCACACACTGACATAGATAGGCTAAACACGCCCGTGGCAAGGGCGATGTGATTGGGAGTGTATTTTTTGATAAAGGGGGCGGTTAAGGCATTTAATAGCCCAATGGCAAGCGACAAAACAACTGTACCAACAAACAGCCCACCCACCCCAAGCCACACCCGAGACAGCACGCCTAGTGCCAGCACCACACCGCTTGCTATCATCATGATTTCAAGCCCAAAACGCTTGGCGAGCATGGGGGCAACCAACGCCCCAAACGCAAACATCGGCATGGGTAACGCCCCCAACAGCCCAATGGCGGACACCGACAGTCCGAGTGCGTCTGTGAGTGTGGGGGCGATCGAGCCTAGCATGACAATGGGTGAACGCATATTTATCGCCAACAACACAAGCGTGATGATAAGCAGGGCAAGGGGTAGGGCGGATTTGTGGGGGTGTGTGGTGTTTGGCATGGCGGTTTGGTGTGGGTAAAGATAGGATTTTAACAAAAAAGAACAAGGCTTGAAAAGGGAAAATTTAGGATAAATAAAAGAAAAAGGGCGTAAATGAACCGACCCCCAAATCTTAGACATAAGATTAAAGGTTAGGTTGTTGCAAG